>PJEL010002571.1_pt1 | contig 16423 bp, 8 predicted proteins | sample 1853271 | NCBI WGS metagenome assembly PJEL01 (sample SAMN08108733, study PRJNA415343) | Invertebrate metagenome, whole genome shotgun sequencing project. | host: Globobulimina | place: Sweden: Gullmar Fjord | collected 2015-08
CTTTCAAACGGCGCTCGGCGATCAGGTGACGATTGAGCGAACCGAGCACTTACTCGCAAGCGACAGCAGCAGGCGATGCGTGTATCGAATACACGAAAAATAAGCCCAACGTGTTTGAGCACAAGCCTCCAAATGACATGCCCACGGTCGTCCCGTACACTCGGGTACAGATTGGCTCCCCAACGCCCTCCACGGCTAACTCAACTTATGTTTATTGATCGAAAGGTCTTTGGCCTCATGTTCTTGTTGTTAAACCGCGCTTGCAAATCGCTAGATCCATCGAATCCCCCCCCGCTTGCCGCACGCACAGCGAAAGTCGTAGCGTGCGGAATACTGGTGATTGCGCCCCACACTTATGCAAGCGAATCGCCGGATTTCGATACTCGGTTGCAACAGCTCCAAATTGAACTCGAGCAAATCAAAACAACGGCAGAGCAATCGTGGCAGATCGACCGGGAGGATATTCAAGCCCTCATTCGTGAAACGCAACAAGATAGTCGCGGACGGATCAGCCTGCTACAAGACAAAGTCTCAGGGCAAGCGGGCTACGACGGGAAGATGTTTATTGCGAATGAAGACGGCTCGTTTCGTCTCAATATCGGGTTGTACAGTCAGGCCCGTTTTGTGCATAACGCACGGGATACAAAGGGAACAGACGATGATTCTGCGAGCGGATTCGAATTGCGCAGAACGCGAATCTACTTGACGGGGAATGCGTTCGGCCAGGACTTAAAGTACGATGTTGTGGTGTCGTTCAGCACATCAACCGGTGCCGCCAATCTCTCAACGGGCGCATTGGAGTACCGGCTAAACGACGAAGTCTCTGTACGTTGGGGGCAATTCTTTGCACCGTTTTTATACGAACAACTAATGAGCTCGTCGCGCCAACTGGCCGTGGATCGGTCGTATGTTAATTCATTACGGACGATTGGTCGGACGCAAGGCGTGCAATTGCAATACGAACAGAACAACCTGCGCCTGCGAGGTATGTGGAATGATGGCGCTGCTGTCGATCCTGCGGGGCGACACGCCGACACGGACAATACTCCTTGGAACACCGGCACCACAGAGTGGGCCTTCACCGCGCGGGCAGATGTGCTTTTGCAAGGTGATTCATGGAAACAATTTGCCGACTATACCTCATGGGCGGACGATCCGTTTGCGTGGATGGTAGGCGGCGCGGTACACATTCAGAAAGACGGCGTGGGGACCGCAACCGCGGAGTTCGACACACTGCAATGGACAGCAGACACTGCCATCGAGTTCGGCGGTGCAAACCTCGCCGCCTCAATCGTTGGCGCCCATTTTAAGTCGACCGCACCGGCGGGGCCAACCTATGACCAGGTTGGCGGAGTGATCCAGGGCGGATTCTTCGTCATCCCCGACGAGTGGGAGATATTTGCCCGGTACGAATGGTTTGATTTTGATGGGGCAACCAAGGCCACCACCGAAAGCGATTTCAGCGCGATCACAGCCGGCTTCAATTGGTTTTTTCAAAAGCATAACCTGAAGTGGACCAACGATATTGTCATTGCCCTCGACCCCGTGCCCGACGACTCAACCGGGCTCGGCCTGTTGGAGGATGTCGCGGGGGCGGATGAACAGATCGTCATTCGATCCCAATTGACCATGCGATTCTGACCAATTTCAGGACCGGTTTTCGTCGGCGGATCCGAGTTTCCGGACCCCTTTCTTGGTGACATTTGCCCGATCCGGAAAAAGATCCCGAATTGGGCAATTCCGGCGGACAAAAATCTGCTCAACCTGCGGCTTGTGGCTTGACCCTTTCGGCAAATCGGTTAACCTATCCCCGCACCAACGCAGTATCAGCGAATGGTTTGGCCCGATGTCGACAATCGAGCACCCACAAACCAACTTCATGACTGCAACAAATTGGTGGGATGTGAGAGAAAGACCCTCGGCGTTGTCTTCTGCGAATGATGACCACAACGCCACAAGAGGGGCCGTAGCTCAACTGGTTAGAGTTCCGGACTGTCGATCCGGTGGTTGCGGGTTCGAATCCCGTCGGCCTCGTTTCACAACATTTCAATGTTCGTGCCCCAACCCTCGCGTCACCCCGCGAGGGTTGTTGGTTTTTGGGGGTTGGTATTAAGTTCATTGAGATTGGTCAGGGTCAGGGTTCGATGAATTTATCCATTGATCCGCGTCATAGTTCATTCTCTCCGGTTGGCACTCGCTGCACGCTTCTCGAAATTCCTTTTCATTTGGCAACCACCTAACAAGTCGAGTGATCACAGTATTGCCTGATGCCCTAGCATTCTGTATAACCTGACACCCCACACGGTGATAGTCGTGCCCACCCTCGAGCATCGCAAAAGCACCATCAGAATTCACAACATCCAAAATATAGCAGGCGTCAGGATCGTTTTGAAGACCTATTTCTTGGCGCAACGTGGCGGTTACGAGGACCCTTAGTGGCTCAATTTCTGGTTGCGAAGAACCAGTAGGTTCTTGCTCGAAATTTTGAAGCCAATCTTCCTTTTCAGTTTGGCCGGCATCCTCAATAGAAATTCCCAATCTCTCTGCCCCAACCTGCCGTTTTCCAAACAACCGATTCGCCTCAGTAACCAAAATACTTTCCGACGCTGCATACGGCCAACAAATGACCCTTAGCGCATTCCACCGACCGCGACCTGATTCCGGGGCATCATTGATGCCTTGAATACTCCAGTAGTCTGTTGTCTGATGCAGCGCTAGGGCAAAACGGCGATCGCGCGGTAGAATGATTAGATCTGGTTCTATCCCTCTTTTCTTCAGTTCAGAAACAGCAGCATCAATATGTGCCGGGAGATCACAAAGGTGTTCCAATTTTACCAGATCTCCTCCAGCCAATTTGCGGTATTGTTCCTCGGCCGCCAAAAAGAGAACAATCGACTCCTGTTCGGCAAGAGGCATACTAAGGGATGGTTCTATCCAACCCATCCAGTTATCCTCCTTTGCGACGAACCGTTCTCTTCCCGCGCGAACACGCCTCTCGATAGGGTTCGCGAAATTGGTTGAATCATCACTCGACTCCTCCACCCCCAATTCACCCAAGATATCTATAAGCGGTCGATGCTTGGCAAAGCTGCGGCTTACCTGACTCTTTATTTCAAGAGGAATTTCAGGATCAATCTCGGAACTAACCACCCCTTGAGCCCAAGCCCCCTTGCTTCCGCGCTGCCTCTTTCCGATCACCTTCAGTATGCCCTCTATTCGCCGACTCCGCTTCTTCTCATCCGTATCAGTGATAGCCTCGATGCTCGCATAATCTTCGAGCCAACCCTTTGACCTTCCCGTGTTCCAGAGTTCGTCAGGAGCTTCCTTTCTTCCTCCAAAGTAGTGTTCGTAGGCATCTATGAAAAGGGAACTGCCGCCCAAGAACAATGCGTGCAACCCGCGTTCTACCCAATTGTTATCTCCCTCCATTGCCGCACCGGTGCCGCCCACAGGTCGCTTGTCCAGTTCCTCCTTACACTCCCAATGCTCTATTCCAAGCCGTGTATCAATTTCTGGCCCAAATGGTTCAACATGCGGATTGTAAAGCTCCCAAACTCCTATAAGCCTGAACACATCAATACTGCGCGACACTACTCCTCCTAATACTGCCGCCGCCGCCTCGGTCTTGGCGTCATGCTTTTTGATCCATTTGGCCGCCCACCCAGCAAGTACAATTGCAACATAGTCATGAAGAGTGTCGAGATCTTCATTTTCAGGAACGAGATCTTCCAAAACATTCCTGTTGTTTCGTCCGTACTCCTCGTGCGCGAAAATGTGGTTAACGAACTGTCTTGCGTCATTCGCTTGGTTTTGTTCTATGGCAGAATAGATAAGGTCGAGCATCAATCGCAACGTCAGTGTGCACGTTGTGAGATTGTTATAACACTCTGCGGAATCTTCCTGTTCGCCGCTACTCCTTCCAACAACTAGATGTAGGTTCTTAATCAACCGGTGAGTTTGATTGTCAAAGGCTTTGGAATAATCTTCCGCCAGGCATTGCTGCCTAATCCCATTGTGATAAGAGAAACGAATCGACCCACTAATCTCAGACAACAGTGCGGGAAGGTTTCGGTGCACAGAGTAGCGAGCAAGCTTGAATAGAAATTCCATCACTTCTAACCAAACCGCGAGACTCTTGGATTCGACGGCGGATCGAATAATGTCCAACATTCCAATCGACATTGGACCGCGGATAACCCGAATATTCCACGCCCAGGGCATGATTGGTCTAGTGCCAAGTGGTTCCGCGGGAGCGGTTGTTGCCCAACCTTCCACGAGTAGCGAGTAATTCTTGAGGCTTCTTCTGAGCGCCACCTCCGCGCCTCCAGATGCCAGCCCCCTAAGTAGCTCGCCGTAACGATTGAAAAATTCATCCAATGCGTCGAACCGATCTTTGGAATGACCAGGCTCGATCCTATATACGCCATCCAACAGGATTTGTATGTCTCTTCGAACACCTAAATCCAAACGAGCCGGATTGGAACTGTCACCAGAACCCCTGGCTTCGGGGGTTGGCTCAGGAGGATCACCAGTGGTGATGTCATCAATATTCTGCTTAGGGATGGCTGACAAGTAGAAGCACGGATCATCACATAGCTGGTCGCCGAGTGTTGACCCAAGACTTCCCGCCCAATTCCCTTCAGCGCATTCGATAATTTTTTTTATATCATTGAGCCGTCCAATATCGATGTCGGACACAATACCATTTTTTTGAGTGTAGAATTTTTCAAGAGTTGGGCTATTGCGATTGCTATACCACTTGACACTTAGCCCCAAATCCCTTAGAACATCTAGGAGTCGCAGTGCCATACGATGCCGTTGGATGTTGGCGGCTTGTGCGTATCGTAGATCCCGCTGCAAAATGTTCATTGCGGGATCAAAACTCAACCTAGGGGCATCAGTCATAGTGTTGTGCAGCAGGTTGATTGCCACGAGAATTGAAATCGAAACAAACGGCAGATTCAGATAGCTTACCAATTCAAAAGGAAAGGGCGAGTAGAAGTTTGCAACAACCGCAGCTATCACATTACTCAAAGTCACACCACCAACAATCGCAATCACAAAATGAACCCGGTGTTTCCGGACAATGAACGGGACGAATACTTTTCCGCCCCCCCGTTCTGCATGCAACTGGACGCTGAAGACAACAATAGCCAGCAGGGTTCCGAGCAAGCCAGCCATTACACCAGCCACAGCCCAACCAGAGTCATAAACGTTCTGGCTTCCTAATCCAAAAGGGATCGACCAAACCGCACAACAAAAGTAGAACAGCACTACATCGGCGATACCCACGAACATTTCTGCCATTCCAAACCCGTCAAGCCATTGATTGAACCTATCACGAACATCGCTAAATAGTTCAGCTTGAGAGTCTGAAGAGTCTCTTTGAAGCTCCCTTGCAATCCTCCCGATCGAATCAGCTTCCTTTGACAGCCACTTTGGCCCGAATAACCCCCGAGGCAATCTATGTTGCAAGTAAAGTCTCAATCCACCTATTATGTGAGTGAAAGTTGGATAGAACATATACCAATTGTTCCATCGATGGGGGCTAGGGCAACAGGGCACTACCAAATACCCAAATTCAGAATTAATCTAATCTACATCCCTTCAAGCTCTGCCCAGCGATCGTAGAGGGTGCGCACATTAGTTTGGGCGTTCCCTAGCGCTTGATACGCTTTGGTTGCTTGTTGATGGTCTGCTATCACAGCGGGGTCTGCAGCTTGTACTTCGAGCCGTTCAACTTCTTCCTCTGCTTCGAGAATGGTCGACTCCATATTGTCTAATTCGCGTTGCAATTTGTAGGACAGCTTAGCTTTCTTTGGTAGAGCGCTCGTGGGTGTCGCGGTGGTCGTGGCAACATCATTGGTTGATTGCGCGACCGCTTTCTTGTCCCGCTTGAGTTGCTTGGCTGCGGCCTTCTTTTCTGCTGCCTGCGCCTCAAAATGCTGGGCGACCGCACGCTGACATTGTTCGAAACTAGCGTGATGACGCGCGCCGCCGTGGCCATCGAGCGCGAGGAACTCGGTTGAAATTCGTTCCAACATGAAACGGTCATGCGTGACCAGCACGATCGCACCCGGAAATTCTAACAGCGCCTGCTCTAACACTTCTAACGAAGGAATATCAAGATCATTTGTTGGTTCGTCAAGCAGCAACACGTCTGCGGGTTTGAGCATAAGTTGAGCAACCAGCACTCGTGCTTTTTCGCCGCCCGACAACTGACTCACCGGTGTAATGAGTTGGCCCGGCTCGAAGAGAAATCGCTTGGCCCACGATGTCACATGCACTGAGTTGCCACGATACTCAACCCGATCGCCGACCGGACACAACGCTTCCTGCAAGGTGTGTTGCGGGTTCAGATCTTCCCGATGTTGTGAAAACACCACGATTTGCAGATCTTCTGCTCGTTCGATGGTTCCACCATTTGCCTTGAGGTCTTCATTCAAGATGCGCAACAACGTCGTCTTGCCGGAGCCGTTTGGCCCGAGTAATCCGACCCGCGTGCCGGGCGACAGTGATAAATCAAGCCCGTCGAACAAATCGCGTTCGCCGAGCGACTTGCGCAAATGTTGGACCACCATCAATTTCTTGGTTTGCCGTGAAGTGGCTTGAAATTCGATCGTCGTCGTGCGCTCCGGGGCAGCGTTGCGCTCTTTGACATTTTTCAGGTCAGATCTGCGTCGCGTCGCGTCCGCAACTTGTGTTTTGTTGCGCGTTTGCCGGCCTTGGATGCCCTGTTGCAACCACGCGGTATCTTGACGAACACGATTGGCTAAAGCAGATTGCGTCGCGGCTTGGGCTTCTAGAAAATCAAATTTTCGCCGAACAAACTCGCTGTAGTTTCCTTTGACACCAAAGGTCCCGCCGGGATAGGCAGCAGAGAGTTCGATAATGCGTTCCGCTACATTCTCGAGGAATTGTCGATCATGGGTTACGAAGACAACCGCCAAGCGTGTTTGTTGCACAAATTGTTCCAGCCAAATGATCCCCTCAAGGTCGAGGTGGTTGGTTGGCTCATCGAGCATAAGGACATCTGGATCTTGGGCGAGCGCACACGCGATTGAAAGTCGTTTCTTCCAGCCGCCCGACAACGTGTTGACCGCTTGATCGAAATCGACAAAGCCTAATTTGGACAATGTAATCGCCGCCTGCGTTTCGGCTTCGATGTGATGGTGGTGGTGCTCGTGATGGTCCGGATCTTGTGCAGCAGCGGTGTGGCGGGTCACTGCTTCTACCACCGCAGACATCACAGTCGCGTCAGCAGCAAAGACATCATCCTGCGCGACATACACAATCGTTGCGCCCTTGCGAGGTTTGGCTTCACCCTCATCGGTGGTTTCAAGACCGGCCATGATTCTGAGCAGGGTGGATTTGCCCGCGCCGTTCGGCCCGATGAGGCCGAGCCGATCGCCATCGTTCAACTGCACCGCCACGTCAGTAAATAGCGCATGGGTGCCGAACGTCTTTGCGAGATTTTGTGCTGATATCAATGTCGCCATGGGGGTCCATAGTAGCCCCACCATCCACCGATTCAGGCTTGTTCCTGTCCCCAAAACCCAGATGACCCACTCGAACGAACCGCTCACAAGGAGCGGCGTGTTCGAAGTGGGTCATCGAAGGTCGTATTGAAGGAGTATCGGCACTCTCTTACCCGCGCCACTTATCAGTTAGGAAATCATCCGCCACCATTCTGGTCTGGGCGGCCGCGTTGTTCACGCCCTTCGCCACGATTACCACGCTCCCGTCGTTCGCCGGCACGGCTACCCTGCTCACCGCGTCCGCGTTGTGGTCGCTCGGGTCGAGTGTGTTCCTTTTTGAAAGCACCCATCTGGCTGTCGCTAAGGTAAGCCGACAAGCCAGCAAACAACGATTCCTGTTGGGCGCTTCGGTCGGACTGCTCGCGTGTTCGCCGTTCCCCGGAAGATCGATCTTGACCTTGCTGTACTGCGCCATCTTGTTGTTGGGCGGCCCGGTCACTCTGTCTTGCTTCTCGTTGTGCTGCTCGTGCCTTGGAGGTTGAATCTATGTGGTCCGCGACAACATTGAGTGAAGCAACAAGATTACCATCTTCCAATCCCATATTTGCTAGCGAGTGGACCATTCGATCCCATCCCGTGTTGAACGTTCCCAACGAAAAAGCCACAGCGTCTACTTGCTCCGCACTCAGGATGCTTGCGAGATCCGCTTTGAATGCCTCTTTGTGTTTGTTCATGGTTTCGATCATGGCGTTGTTTACTTCACCAGGACCACCACGGCCACCACGCTGATTCCGTTCACCAGCCTCGCCGCCGCGTTCTCGTTGCGGACGCTCGCCTCGTTCACCTGCTTCACCACCACGTTCTCGTTGCGGACGTTCACCGCGTTCACCTGCTTCGCCGTCGCGTTGTGGTCGTTCCCCCGCTTCGCCCCTTTTTCGCTGGCCACGCATCTCCTCGCCTCTTGATTTCATTGCAGTAGCCATGGATTTACGGTGTTGAATGTACACATCGACCAGCTGCTCCCCGGCCGCCTGATCCAACCCAAGTTTGTAAGCAACCCCTTGCGCCTGCAATACCCACGCGGATTCCGAATCTGTAGCGCTGAGCTGTGCAGGACGTTCTCGCCTTTGTTCCCCTTCTGCTCCCCGACTGCGTTCGCCTCGTTCACGTTGGCCCGGCTGGGCTTGTCGATCTCTCGAGGGGGCGACCCCGTCACTGGGTTGCGCAAACACTGGATTCGAAACAAGGGCAGTCAATGCCAACACTGATGTACCAACCACAAATCGCATACGCATTACAAGCTCCTTTGCCAGGTTCCCCCGGCCAAAATCAATATTCAATCGTCATTCAAGGAAGGTTGTGGCTTGCGATGATTCGCATCATCTACTCCTGAAGCCGCAACACCAGGGGAAAGATCACTGTCCGCCGGACACGCCGTTCCCTGACAGTCATTGAACGATCAATTGCTGGTGGTATTGCAATAGGCGAGGAGGAAATCTCAAGCTCCAGGCAGCACAATCCGAACCTGATCTTCCTTGGCACGCTCGCTGGGGGCTCTTAACAGGCTGATTCTCAAGGGGTTTCACCCCATCTGGGGGTGTGTGCGGGGGGTCAACACGGGAACCCCAGTCTGAGATCTGCTACACTGTCAACCGTTGCAGGCCGTCGGTTACCGATGGTAGATTCGATTCCCATCCGCCTGCATTCCTGTACAACCAAGCTGCCAGGCCCGTCAGAGTTATGGGCCGCTCCAACCGTTCAGCGAATCTGGATAAAGCGGTTGTTGTCCTCCAACCAAAAGAGCCTACACCCATGACGAACGCACACACGCCAACCATCATCTACACCCACACCGATGAAGCACCCGCATTGGCGACGCGATCATTCCTGCCCATCATCAAGACGTTTACCCGGAGTACGGGTATCGCCATCGAAACGCGAGATATTTCGTTAGCGGGTCGCATCATCGCGAACTTTCCCGAGAACTTAACCTCAGAGCAAAAGCAAGATGATGCGCTCGCAGAATTGGGTCGCCTCACGCAAGACCCCGCCGCCAACATTATCAAACTCCCCAATGTCAGCGCATCTGTTCCGCAACTCAAAGCCGCCATCACAGAACTGCAAGGCAAAGGATACAACCTGCCCAACTATCCCGATGAACCCGCCAACGATGCGGAGCAGGATATTCAGGCTCGCTATGACAAGATCAAAGGCAGCGCGGTCAACCCAGTGTTGCGCGAGGGTAATTCTGATCGACGTGCTCCCAAAGCAGTTAAAGAATACGCAAGAGCGAACCCGCATCGCATGGGCAAATGGACCAGTGATTGCAAGACTCACGTCGCCAGCATGACCGAAGGCGACTTTTTTGGGAATGAAAAGTCTGTAACTATTGAAAATGATTGCTCCGTCCGCATTGAGCACACCACGCCTGACGGCAGCGTGTCTGTTCTCAAAGACGGTATAGCTCTCTTGGCGGGTGAAGTCATTGATGGCACATTCTTGAGCAAGAACGCGCTAGTCACGTTCTTTGCAGAGCAAGTGAATGATGCGCGGGAGCAAGGCGTCCTGTTTTCATTGCATCTCAAAGCAACGATGATGAAAGTGTCCGACCCCATCTTGTTCGGCCACGCTGTTCGTGTGTTCTTCAAACCGCTGTTTGAAGAATATGGCGAAACGTTTGATCGGCTCGGCGTGGACGTGAATAACGGCTTTGGCGACCTTATCGCCCGTCTCGACGAACTACCCGCGGACGAGAAGGCGGCCATCGAGGCTGATCTGCAAGCGGTGTATGACAACGGCCCCGGCATGGCAATGGTTGATTCAGATCGTGGGATTACTAACCTGCATGTACCTAGCGACATTATCATCGATGCATCCATGCCCGTCGTGATTCGCGACTCCGGTTGTATGTGGAACGCGGACGGCAAGTTGCAGGAGGCCAAGGCGGTCATCCCGGACCGGTCATATGCGGGTGTGTACCAAGCGGTGATCGATTTCTGCAAGCAGCACGGGGCGTTTGATCCGACGACCATGGGCAGTGTTCCTAACGTTGGTTTGATGGCCCAAAAAGCAGAAGAGTATGGCTCACACGACAAGACGTTTGAGATTGCACACGCCGGCACGGTCCGTGTGATCAATGATTCAAACGATAATGTCCTGATCGAACACGCCGTCGAAGCGGGCGATGTGTGGCGCATGTGCCAAGTCAAAGACGCACCGATTCGTGATTGGGTCAAACTTGCAGTGAATCGCGCTCGTGCTACCGGCGTCCCCGCAGTCTTTTGGCTCGACAAGAACAGAGCCCACGATGCGCAGTTGATTACGAAAATAGAAACATATCTGAAAGACCACGATACGGATGGGATTGAATTCCACATACTGTCCCCGGTTGAAGCGACTCAATTCTCCTTGGAACGTATCAAAGAAGGCAAAGACACTATTTCCGTAACCGGGAATGTGTTGCGCGACTTCCTGACTGATTTGTTTCCCATTCTTGAAGTGGGTACGAGCGCAAAAATGCTCTCGATTGTTCCCTTGATGAAGGGCGGCGGCTTGTTTGAAACCGGTGCAGGCGGCTCTGCCCCCAAACATGTGCAGCAGTTTGAAAAAGAAAACCATTTGCGATGGGATTCGCTTGGTGAGTTCCTTGCTTTGGCCGCATCGTTTGAACACCTTGCTGACCATTTCAATAATGACCAAGCCCGAATCTTGGGGAGCACTTTGGACGAAGCGACGACGCAGTATTTGTTGAATCGCAAGGCCCCTTCGCGTAAGTGCCACGAGCTTGATAATCGCGGCACTCACTTCTACATGGCAATGTATTGGGCCAACGCGCTCGCAACGCAAACAGATGACGCAAGTCTTGCAACGCAATTTGCACCACTCGCAGGCGAACTGAAAGCACAAGAAGAAACAATACTGAATGAATTGAACGGTGTGCAGGGCCCCGCAATGGATGTTGGGGGATACTACCAACCCGATGAGACCCTCGTTCGTGTGGCGATGCGGCCGAGCACCACATTCAATACGATTCTTGAAGGCGCGGTTGCCAGCACCGCATAAGTGCTACACCTTGAGTTGAATGCACCCTTGCGTGTAGCAATTTACAAACGTTCTCACAGAGCCCTGCCCAATTGAATTTAGGCAGGGCTTTCTTCATTGCGCCGTGGCGGGAATACCAAGAAGGTCGCGCCGTCGAGGCTGGGGGCCTTTAGGCCACCTGTTGAAGCGCGGCTGCAATATGGCCCCAGTAAATCGAAAGAGTGCTCACGTCGTGTGAATGGCCCGCCGACTGAAGATGATCGCGCCTACCAACCAACTGCCAATCGCAACCGCAGACAAAATGAGAATGTTCTGAATCGGCCAAAGTTCATCACGTACGACCTGGGCCGGCTGGTAGTATTTGAGCACGCTTAGCCACGCAAACGGTTGAGCGAGAGGCCAAAATTGAGCAAGAAAATTCAACAAGAACGACAACATGACAATCGCAAAAGACACCCCCATTGCCCGACCTCGTCGCTCCATGGTGCAGGAACAGCACCACGCAATACCGCCCACCGCGAGGTATAGGACATACAGGTTGATGATAATGCGCAGGGTGATGAGCAATCCGGGCGGATCGTTTTGTTGAGTCATGAAATAAGTAACCACCAAGTGGCCGGCCGTCCCAAAGAGGATGATGACGAGGCCATTTATCATAATGACACACGTTTCCGAACATGTAATCATCCAACGAGAGACGGGCCAACCTAAAAGCACATCAATCGTACCGCGATCAATTTCGCCGACCGGGACTCGAGTACACCAAACAATTGCCGCAGCCCAGACAAGCGAAAGGATGACGGGATGGACCCAAACAAATGTCTGGAGCATTTGCCCGGTGATTTCATTCTCAATATTCATGCCCAACATGGAAGTCAGGATGGTGCGCATGAACGGCATGCTCTCGAGCAGGTGGTTGAGGTTGTCCTGAAATTGTGGCAAGACTGCGGTGAGCGCGCCCATGGCAATTGCCAACCCGAGGCCAAATCCGATCACGCTACCACGTGTTTCATACACCGCTTTTGATAACAAACCGCGATTCAAAATCATGGCGCCACCTCTTTCGGCGGCAGCGAGGATGTTGACCGTTCGGCGACCGGAGTCGATTCAACCGCCACGTCGTGGTCATCCTTATAATACTGATGAAACAATGATTCCAAATCAGGGGGTGTGATCGAAAAATCTACTATGTGCTTCGCGTGCGACTTTAGCCAATCGAGTAAACGAGGGGCGTCACCTTCAAAGGCAGCGATGACAATCGTCGATCGCCTTTCGACAAATGTAAGATCGTCAGGCAGCACCGCATTTGAGGCTGCTTCGGGAGTGTGGTATTGCAAATGAACTTGCCGGAGGGCGCGATCTTGTAGCGTGCGAATCAAGGCAGATTCAACGACCCGCCCTGCCCGAACAATTGCGACCGAATCGCACAATTGTTCAACTTCACTTAATGTATGGCTAGAGAAAAAGACTGTCGTGCCTTCGAGTTCGGCCCGGTTGCGCAGTATGGCTCCGAGTTCGAGTTGCGTAATAGGATCCAGCCCGGAGGTTGGTTCATCAAGGATGATGAGCTTTGAAACTGGCGCGAGTGTCATGACCAAACCCAATTTTTGTCGCATGCCCCGCGACATCTGTCGGACGCGCACCGTTGGATCAAGGTCGAGCTGTTGCATCAATTGGTTGCCCGCCGTGGCAACATCTTCATGGCGCACCGCACTCAGCATTTGCAATGCGCGATGGCCGGTCAACCATGGATACAAACGCACATCGCCGGGCAGATAGGTCACATATTTTTTTATGTTGCGGCTGTTCCGTTGGCAATCGTCATCAAAGATATGTGCACTGCCTTGGTGGGCATTAAGAAAACCTAACAACGTACGGATCGTGGTCGATTTGCCGGCGCCGTTTGGTCCAAGGAAGCCAAATAGACTTCCGGCAGGGACATCGAGATTCACTCCGTCTACGCCCACCCGTTTGCCATACCGAACCACCAGATTTTGAACGCGTATCGCGGCGGGGGCAGCGGAATGTGGTGGGGTCGGCGTCATATGCGTGTCGAATTTTACCTATCTTGGCGTCCGACGAGATGTGCAATTCATGTTTGCAAGAATTCCACCACGAGCTAAATGTTGTTTCAACCACCGCCGCGCAATTCGCGTAGGACGGCCTCAACCTCTTGCAACAGTTCGCGATTAGCATCAGTCTCTTCGACGACATCCATTACATATTGTAACATCTCGACCGATTCGTCGGAGTGTTCTTCTCCAATGCGTCGGGCAAGGGTGACCACAGCCTGAATAGCAGCCTGATGAACGTCCGGATTGCCCCGCTCTTCGAGTCCTCGCTTGCATAACGCAAACACCTTGGTGTCGTCGATCTCGGCGGCGGCATTGAAGATTTGGATATCAATTTCGTCGAGTCCAGAAAAATCAAACGACTGGTCCAATGCAGTAACGCGATAAATGGTCGGGTAGTTGTCAGATTGGCGCATCATATCGACAAAGATTGCGAGCAAGGTCATTCGGTCCTGCCCCATCTCCTTGGCGGTGGTAACGAGGATCATCACGCCTTTGTGGCCAAGTATGTCCGGCCAATTGAGAAACGCTTCTTCCATTGCCGCCCAGACCCCCGGGTCATCACTTTTCCCCATCATGACGACCAGTTGGGATCCACGGAATCCTCCAACCCGAGCAGCCAGCCGGGCAGCCCGTTGGGCATCACGGACAAGTATTTCCGTGTTCCGATGGACAGATGCGGTAACCGAGTTGCTGAAGGCCGTTTGGCCGTTCCCCGGCTTGTACATTGCAACCAACGCGTCCCCGCAGGCGGCAGAATCTGCCTCGTCATCACTCAATATGTACCGTTCGCCTAGATCCCGGCCATGCAAATACATGCGCTGGCCAACTTGTCCCAACATTGTGTAGCCGGCATAACGCAGCTCAGTATCAGTGTGATCGAAGAACGCATTAAAGACCGACTCTGCGGCGTCCTTTGCGTCTCGTCGTCCTAGAACATCAAGGATGATCAAGCGGCGATCTTTTGGCGTTTCATCATCAACGGCAAGGGCTACCAAGTGTTGATTGATGATGCCCTTAGTGATCATCGGCTGACGGTTGTCTGCGCCGGGAATGGGGAGTCGAGGAATTGATGCTACCGCAGAGGCGGCAGCATGACGGATTTCCGATTCTGGATCAAACAAAAACGGCTCAAGAATATGGAACGCTTCCAGCGTTTTGAAATCTCCGATTTGACGACATAAGAATGCCTTGGCCGTTGGGCCCACAGTCTCAGATTGCAATGCGTTGGTGAGCGTTGAGAATAATGCTGCCCGCGCATCTTCATCGACAGCAATGCGAGTCTCGTAAATCAACTGGGCAGCAGCGCTGAAGATCGCGCGATCATCAGACGCGGAGGCGGTTCGCATTGCGTGTAAACATTCTTCAAGCAACATTGGTGCGCGGGTTGATGCACTTGGAAGAGTACTCACAGGAATTTTGCCCGAGACCCACTGGGCAGCTCGGAGCCAGTGATTCATCAACGTCGTGTTTTCGAAATTGGCTTCGTGTAATCCGAGTGTGGATACAAATACACGACCTTCCCCCGCTGTGCGCAACCAACTCAAAGGAGTACGTTGCACCGATCCGGATTTCGGGTCTTCTTGTAAGATTCCAAGCAGGCTGCGCGAACTATCTATCGAATACTGATCATCGAGCGTAATAACGCGCCCCAGTTGTATTTCCATACTCGGATTATCGAAACACTGGTTGGTAAAGTGATCCCAATCAGTTGCCCGTACGATCATCGCGTTTGCGGTATCGACGGCGCGGGTTCCTGTGCCTGTAAGCGTGGCAAACTCGGGCCAGGTCTGGTGTACCATGACCCCTTCACCCAAGACAAGCAAGCCACCCCCAGAGTTGACAGAGTGCATGATTGCATCGCGCGTGGCATCATTCGCCAACGGGTCTACCGCATTGCCCGCAATGACGAGGCCATCGGGTGGTGTGTCAGATTGCAAGGCCGCGATAATTGCATCGCCATCCGCAGTTGCGCTTGTTTCAAATGCGTCGTGGGTGCGGTGGTAGCCGTGGAACATATTGATAACGTAGTGCGGCATCGTGTTCTGGTCGTCAAACTGTGGGACGATAACCAAATAGCGTTGCGGTTGAATCGTGGCGCTATCCGTGACCGCATACGGGTCGCCGGGTAAAGCCAATCGAATACGAGATCGCTTGACGTATGGCAACGCGGAGGACAAGGCGGGCCAACCCGCGCCCACAAGGGTCGCAATCACAACGGCTACTGCTGTTTGAGAACCGGATAACTTCATCGCACATCGTCCTTCGTCGTCAAGAAGAAAAGTTGAGAAACCATGACTTCGCCAGCGTTTGTCACGTGCAGGTGTCAGCACGCTTGTATTGCTCAGTTCGCAACGAGGATTTGATGTCCCGGAGCACTTAGAACAAGTCGGCGAGGCGGCGTTGACAAATTGGGTGGGGAAGCAATAAAACTGCGAAATGCCGTCAATTCCACCCCTTGCCCAACACGGAGCAAACGACTTGGCTCGCTATTGTAGTAGGGCAGGTCCAAAACGCATCTTTCTATCACCACTTCCAGGTGCAGGACGCAGCCACAGTAGTATTTCGAATCAACCCCGCCCACCCGTGGTTGGATGCGCACACACCCTCGCTCAGGCGAATCTTTGAAATCTTCCACGATATCGTGCGCTGATCGCCATTCCTGACCCCCCCTCTTTGCCCAAAATCAAGCAAAATGGAGATTTGTTCGACTTTTGTTCGGAAAACGTTCACTCGTTGGTTGACAAACACCGAACAAACGAAGTATCCTATCGAATACCGAACATCGGGCGATGAATGGACTGTTCGAAACCAAATCATGGCCATGTTCGG
>PJEL010002572.1_pt1 | contig 16423 bp, 14 predicted proteins | sample 1853271 | NCBI WGS metagenome assembly PJEL01 (sample SAMN08108733, study PRJNA415343) | Invertebrate metagenome, whole genome shotgun sequencing project. | host: Globobulimina | place: Sweden: Gullmar Fjord | collected 2015-08
AGGTTGCGGAAATATTAATTGACCTGCCCCTCCCCCACATAAAGTATCATCAACTTTTTTGTGCTTATTTGAGGTATAGTCTCGAGGATTATAAAATGTATAATTTATTAAATCTTTTTCAACTGCTTTTTTTAAAATAGAATCCTTAAAGTATGGTTCTATTAAATCTGGGAATAATGTTACAAATGAGAATTTCATATTATTTTAGTATATCCTTGTTTGCTTTTCCGATATGAAAACCTTGTAAGTAATCAACCTCATGTTTTGTAAGAATGTATGCTATCTCTTTTGAATAAACATTTTCTGCTACAACCTCTAAACCTAACTCTTTTATAATTTTTACAATATTTGATACAATTACAACAGAATGCTGATCAGTATACATATTTTCAATAAGACAGCTATCAAGTTTTACAATATCAACATCTAAATTCATAATATAATTAAAGTTTGAATATCCACTTCCAAAATCATCAATTGCAATTTTAGCATCATAACTTTTTACTTTTTTAATAAAATTATTTAATAATACAAAATCAGATATCTCTTCAGTTTCTAATAATTCAATAATCACATTTGAACTATATTTATAATTTTCTAAATGCTCAAATAACATTTGCACTGTCTCTTCATTTAATATATCACTTAGTGCAATATTAATCGAAAATTTAACATCCGAAATATTTTCGAAATATAAAAATGCTTTTCGTATCATCGTTTGCGTGATTATATGGTATTTTCCACTAGATATAGCTATATCTAAAAATTTATCTGGAGAATGAACATTTCCATTTTCTACTATTCTTGCTAAAGTTTCATATTTATTTATCTTTTTTGTTTGAGTATGATACATAGGCATAAAATAAGGAACTATTTGATCTTCGATTATTGCAATGTTTAATTTATTTAACCATAACATATGATAATCATCTTCATTTTTTATCGAAATGGAATCATCATATTCAAACATACTTATTTTTTTATTTTTTGCTTCTTTTAATGCTAATCTTGCATTTTCTAATACATTAGTATTTGTGCCTAAAGAATAACCAATTGTTAAATCTAAAATAAATTCACTATTTTTATATCTATAAACAAATTTTTTCAAAGAGCTTGCAAAACTTTGTACATCAATAGTATCTATAACTCGGTCATAAACTATTGCAAATTGATCCACATATAAATGGTATACAACACCATCATTATTTAATATTTTATTTATATTTTTAGTAAATTCTATGAGTATAAAATCAGATACATTTGAACCATATACCTGACGTAATTTAGTAAAAGATTTAATATCTAATAAAATTAATGAAAGGTTTTTATTTGTAACTTGTAAATCGTGCTGTAATTTTGTTAAATTATTTATTAACGTTAACTCATCAGTATAAATCTTTTGAATTAATTTGTCATAATAGTATTTAATTGTTATTAATAAATTATTGAAATTATCTTGTAATAAACCCAACTCTTGTATATTGGTATCAATACTCACTCTTTTAGTTAAATCTTTACTTGCTTGTATCTCCAAAATATTATTGGTTAAATGAACTACGGGTTCCACCATTTTTTTATTTACGATAAAAAAATACAAATAAGCAATGACTAATAAAAAGATTACAAAGAAAATTATTACATAAATAAAAATAGCATCTAATGATATTTTTATTTCACTTTGAGGGAATCGAACATCTAAAACACCATTTATCGATCCTTCAATAGCATTTATATGACAATGATTACACTCAGTTGTTGTTTTCATAGGATAAAGAAATCGAACTTCTCCAGTATCATCATTAATTTGAAAAACTTCTTCACCATTCATTGCTTTTATAATTAATGGATCAGAATCCGATATTTTTTTATCTTCAGGAACTTCACCAAATAACTCTTCAACTTGAGCACTACGATAAGAAGCTATTTGCATACCATCTCTTACTATCTCTAATCGTTCAATGATTTGATTAAGATCTTGTTTTGTCCAACCCTCTTGCATTCTAGTATTCATAGTTTCAAAAATTAGTTTTGCTGTTTTTTTGGCATCATCTGATGCTAAATTATTTACAGCTGACTTTTTAAGATACTCCGTTGATACAACTAGAATAAGTACACTAACAAATAAGACAGATAGAACAATTCTTACTACTAAAGTTTTATTTGAGATGTATTTATTTTTCATTATTAATTCTTAGGCCATAACTAAGTTAAAACTATCATTTTTAACTTCAACAATAACTTGATAAGATTTCTCTTGGATATTTATATCCATAGTAAAACTTTTACTCAACACTTGTAATTCGATATTATCAAAGTCATATAATAGTTTCTCTTCAATATTAGATAAAATAAGATTACATATTTTATTTGCTTTTCTTAAAATATCATCTGCCCCATCCATATTTAAACCCATCTCATCAAATTCAAAATTGTTATATTCTTCACAAAAGTCAAAAAACCTTTTCATAAGTCTTTTCTCTTCTAATAATACATCTGATAACTTTGAAAATAAGTCCTCTCTAAATTCTTCAATATCATCTATTTCGCAATCATTAATTTCAGTTCGTCTACTACTCATAAATACTCCAAATTGTCTCATCTGTCAACGTTGGTCTATTTTCTAAGACTTCAAAAGGTTTGTATCTTTCTTTGTATCCCATACTAAAATGATCTTTTATCCAGTATCCTAAATATAAATAAGGTATTTTATTTTGTTTTGCAATACTGATTTGAGCTAATATAGAATATTGACCTATAGATAAATCTTCATAATCATGATCATAATAGCAATAGACAGCAGACATGCCATTTTGTAGTATATCACTTAATGCCACACCTATTAGTTTATCATTTCTAAAATATAATATCTCTTTTCCATAGTCATGAGCACCATTTACATATGAATTATTATAATCTTGTACGTCTATCTTATTCTCATTCCAATTCTTTTTTTGAGTCATAAAACTATGATATTTATTAAACAGATCAATATGTTCATATGTAACTGTTGGTTTTTGAATATATACTTCTGTATCTTTATGTTTATTTAAAACTCTTTTTTGACTTTTGGAAAATTCAAACTTATTAATATCAATTCTAATAGTTGTACAGGCATTACACTCTTTACACTCAGGAACAAAATGCATATTACCAAATCGTCTCCAACCACGCTCTAGCATTTTAATTTGTTCTTCTGAACTGCAATTTTCCATGTATTTATAACGTATATCACAAATTCTATCAGAAAAATATGAGCATTCTTTATCTTCTTCGACAAACTCCAATACTTGAGCTTTTCTAAACATCTATTTTCCTAAACAAAACTCACCAAACATTACATCTAACATTTGAGTATGTTCATATGGTCTTGTAATATTTGACATATGCGCCAAAGCCTCATTTATATGGTGAGCAAAAAATTCTAATTCACCAGTTTCTAAAGGTGAAAAAGCTTCTTTGATATTTGTTAGTGTTGATTCAACTTCATTTACTTGTTGAGTTGATATTAAGGTTACATCATCACCACTAGTGTTTTGATTTAGTATCACTTCAACTTTATTGATGAGTTCGCTAATCTCATCTTTTGCATTTAACAATACCAAATCATTACCAAGTCTATCGAGTGTAATCTTTTGTTCTAAATCTGATTTATTGATTACTTTAATTGTTTCTTTTGAAGTATTCTCTAAAAGTGATGCAATTTGATTATCTTCATCATCAAATTCTCGGCTACCATCAAAAAGTGCAATTATAATATCTGCTTCTTCAATAGCTTCTAAAGATTTCTCAATACCTATTTTTTCAATCTCATCACTTGCGTCTCGAATACCAGCAGTATCAACAATTTTAATAATATGAGAACCAACTTTAACACTCTCTTCAATTGTATCACGTGTTGTCCCTGCTATTGTACTTACAATTGCTCTATCAAAATTTAATAGTTTATTTAATAAGCTTGATTTTCCGACATTAGGTTTTCCAACAATAGCAACTTTAAACCCATCAATTAAACCTTCTCTTCTTTTACTAGCTTCTAAAGTATTTTGTAGTTTAATTGCAATTGCATCTAACTTTGCTTTTATTTGCTCAAATATATCACTTGGTAAATCTTCTTCTGCATAATCAATATTAACTTCAGTGTAAGCCAACATAAAAAGTAAGTCTTTTCTTATATCATCAACAAAATCTTTTAATTCACCTTTTAATTGACGCGCTAGTAATTTAACAGCATCTTCACTACGAGCTTCAATCATTTTACTAATTGCCTGAGCCTGAGACAAATCTATTTTTCCATTTAAAAATGCTCTTTTAGAAAACTCCCCTGGATTTGCACCACGAGCACCGGCTTCAATACAACTTGATAATACTATATTTGTAATCGCAACTCCACCATGACATTGAAATTCAACTATATCTTCACCTGTAAATGAATGAGGATTTTTAAAATATATAAGTAATGCTTCATCAATTAATTCATCTTTGAAATCATAAATTTTTGACAATGTCGCCATTCTTGGGTTAAGAGTAATACCACGAGAAATCTTTTGAGCTATTCTTAATGCATCGACTCCACTTAATCGTACGATTGAGATAGAACCTATTCCATTTGCTGTAGCAATTGCTACTATTGTGTCTTCTGTATACATATACTAGTTTCTATATTCGTTAATCAAAATGTATTTTTCTCCACGTTGCGTAGTTTTAACTGCAACATATTTATCGGGAAACTCATCTCTTAGTTTTGTCAGAGCAATATGTACTAAAATACCATCAAGTATTTTTGTTTTGAAATATCCCTCACTTTTAATAGTTTCTATCACAGGATCAAGATATGCAAATATTGCTGTTTCTTGATTTGCTAAAAATTGTGCAACTTCAAGTCTCAACATCATATTGTATTTTTCATTTATCCAATTAAATAATACGTAGGATAATGCTTTATATCTATACCCTTCTTTTCCAATCAATAGTGCACTATCAGTACCTGAGAATTCTATATAAACTGTTTTATCGTCATCAATAATTGATACTTTTATCTCTTCTATCTCATAGCATAGTTGGGCAAATAAATTATTAACTTCTAGAGATATTTCATCTATTAGATCTTTATTTGTAGTTTTTATAACTGCTGCAAAATGTACCTCTTCTTCCTTTGAAGTATAAAATTCATCAAATAATTTCTCTTTTTGAACTTGTTTTGCCATAGTAGGTATAGTTTTCTTTTGATTTCTATTCTCTTCTTCATTAAGAGCATTTAATCTTGAAGCTAATGTCTCTATAGGAACATCATTTTTGATCTTTTTATTTTGAAAGTTATATTCTTCTGTATTCGAAGATTTTATTTGTGCAGTGATTATTGCAGTTTTTGAAAAGAATCCTAAAAAACCTTTACTTGGAGCTTGTATTACTACAATTTCCAAGTTGGTAATAGAACAATTTAAAGACTCAGAAGCTTTTTCATAAACTTCTTCTAAAGTTTTAGCTTCAAAAGTGTTTACTTCATTACTAGATACTTTTAACATCTTTGTTCCTTTTATCTTTTCTTAGTATGACTCTTCTCTTCTTCATGTTTTTCATGTCTAGCTATTCTAGCTTTTTTGAAAATTGTATTTACATAATATTGTTGAGCGATTGTAAATAAGTTATTCACGAACCAGTATAATGTAAGTCCAGCAGGGAACCATAAGAAAAAGAATGTAAATACTACTGGTAACAACTGGAATATTTTTTGTTGCATAGGATCAGCCATTGTATTTGGAGTAATCTTTTGTTGGAAAAACATTGTTGCACCCATTGCAATTGGTAAAATAAAATATGGATCCATTACACCTAAATCGTGAATCCATAATATCCATTCAGCACCTTTTAGCTCAATAGAGTTTAATAATACTCTATAGATAGCAAAAAATACTGGAATTTGAAGGATGATTGGTAAACAACCACCCATTGGGTTAGCACCCTCTTTTTTATATAATTCCATCATATGCATAGAGGCTTTTTGTTTATCACCTTTATACTTTTCTTGAAGAGCTTTTACTTTAGGAGAAAGCTCTTTAAGTTTATTCATAGAAACCATACCTTTATGAGATAATGGGAATAAAGTTAATTTAATTAAAATTGTAACAAAAACAATTGTCCAACCCCAGTTTCCAATATAATCATGCATAAATTGAAGTAATATAAACATTGGTTTCGCAATAAAAGTAAACCAACCGTATTCAATAACAGAAGTTAATCTTTCATCTAAAGCACTTAATGTTTTATACTCTTTTGGTCCAGCATATCCACTTAAAGAAATACTATCTTTAGCATGTATAAAAACATTAGGAGAATCTTCTGAATCCTTCATAACACTAATTGCCATACTTGTATCATAATTATATAATACAGAAGCATAGTATCTATCAAAAGCAGAAGCTGCATTTATACCAACAAATTCTACTGATTTATCCATATCTTCATCTTCAATAATATTTAATGTACCATCATTTAAAATAAGCATTGCACCATGATCAGCATACATATCAGCTAATACGTCTGGTCTAAAACCTGGAGTAATAAAAAAGTCTGCATTATTTGTTGATGTTGCAGTAATATCATAATGTCCATCAGGATAAAATTTAAGTACTTTAACTAATGTAGTTTCTTTTAATATTTGAGTTAATGTTAATTCAGTAATATTTTGTCTTGCATCAATTTTTGAACTAGACGCAATTACTCTTTTATTAAATGCTTCATCATTTATTTTACTATTTGCAAATCTTACTTCTAATGGTTTTAATTGATTTAAAGTAAATAATTTAATTCGTTCACCATCTTCTGTTGTATATTGTTTTTCTTTTAAAGTTACTTGATGAATTCTACCTAGATAATCAATCTCTATAGTATTTTTAAGTGTTTCAATAGTTGCAATAATATGTGTTGTTGATACTACTGCTGGAGCTTGATTAGTTACAGATTTTGTTTCTATTGCAGGTGCAGAGTTTACATTAACTGCCGGTGCAGAATTTGTTCCAGTTGTTCCAATGTTTTTAGTTTCCATTGTAACTGCATTTTGAGCATTAGCTTGATTAACTAATTCTTGCTTTGGTTGTAGATATAAAAAATCATAAGCTATGAAAAATGCAAACGATAAAACCGTTGCCATTAATATTCGTTTTTGAGTTTTCTCTTTGTTTACTGTGTCTGTTGGTTGTGCCATTTATGTGTCCCATGTTGTATTGTGTTGAAGTATTAAGCAGTAATTATTTTTTACCGGTACTTTCCAGTATTTTACCTTAATCTTTTTAAATTTTAGATTTAATTGATTTTTCTCAGGACATTTTACTTTTACATAGTCAAATCCACCCGGAAATAACGGATTACATTTTAAGATTCTAAGTATTGTATAAAAGAGTGCAAAAAAAATGTTGTTATTTTCAAATTGAACTTTTGCATAAGATGAACACGTTGGATGATATCTGCAACTTCCAAATGATATAACTGTTAAATATTTTTGATAAAATGTTATAAGATAGAGTATAATTTGTTTCATTTAAATAAATCTAGTTTTTTAATAGCGTATTTAAAGTCGTTTTTGAGTATTTTGTGAGTTCTTTCGAAAATTGCATTTTTTGCAACCAGTATGTATTTACCATTTTTCAGTTCATGTTCTTTTTCTAAAACTAAAGCTCTAAGCAGTCTTCTTGCTTTATTTCTGTGAACAGCATTACCTACTTTTTTGGAAGAAACAAAAGCAACATTGAATTCGTTGCTCTCTTTAAAGAAAACAACAAAACTATGGGTATGCCATTTTTTGTTGCTTTTGTATATTTGATTAAACTCTTTATGAGTATTTATTCGGTGTGATTTGCTTAAACAGCTAATCTTTTTCTACCTTTAGCTCTTCTAGCTTTAATTACTTTTCTACCATTTTTAGTAGCCATTCTTGTTCTGAAACCATGAGTTCTTTTTCTTGGTGTGTTATGCGGTTGGTATGTTCTTTTCATACTTTATTTCCTTTTTCCTAAATTATGTTTGCGATTATAATTAAAAAATACTTAATATTAGTTTATAGTTTAAAGAATATGTTAATTGAAAGCCTATTTATATAAACTTCTATTATTCTTTATAGTATATTAACACTTATTTCATTATCTTTTATATCAAATGTTACATTATCACCATCTTTAATTTTGTCTTCTAAAATCATATCAGCTAATTTGTCTTCAACTATTTCATATAATGCACGTTTCAATGGTCGCGCACCATATACTGGATCAAAACCTTCTTGTGCAATATAGTCTTTTGCTGTATTTGTCATTGTTAATGTTATATCACGATGAGATAATTTTTTAGATATTCCTTCAAATAAAATATCTACTATATTTGTAATTGCTTCAATTCCAAGTTGTTCAAATATTACAATATCATCTAATCTATTTAAAAATTCAGGTCTAAAATGCTGTTTAAGTTCATTTAACACCGCACCTTTTCTTTCATTTTTATCTTCTATACTTATTATTTTACTACTTCCTATATTTGAAGTTAAAATTATGATTGTGTTTTTAAAGTCAACTGTCACACCTTTATTATCCGTCAATCTTCCATCATCTAGTACTTGTAATAATATATTAAATACATCAGGATGAGCTTTTTCTATCTCATCAAATAATAATACACTATAGGGTTTTCTTCTAACTGCTTCTGTTAATTGACCACCCTCTTCATAGCCAACATAGCCAGGAGCTGCACCTATTAATCTACTGGCACTATGTTTTTCCATATATTCAGACATATCAAATCGAACTAATGACTTTGCATCATCAAATAAAAATTTAGCCAAAGTTTTTGCTGATTCCGTTTTTCCAACTCCTGTTGGCCCCAAGAACATAAAACTTCCTATAGGACGATTTTCATCACTCAATCCTGCTTTATTTCTTTTTATTGCTCTTGATATTGCTTTTAATGCTTCATCTTGTCCAATTACATCTTGTTTTAGTACATTTTCAACTTGTAAAATTCTTTCTTTTTCACTAGAAACCATCTTTTGAATTGGTATTCCTGTCCATCTACTTACAATACTTGCTATTGCTTCTTCATCAACAAAATTTCGCAATAATGTACCTGATTCTTGCATTTTTGACCATTTAACTTCATTTTCTTTAATTTTTTCTTCGAGTTCTGGTATTTGTCCATATTCAATTGCAGCTGCCTCTTCAAATTTACTATCACGTTTAGCAATTTCAGCTTTACCTTTTAGTGCATCAATCTCTATTTTTATTTTAGAAACAGCATTAAATGTTTCTTTTTCATTTTTAAACTGTATTTCTAAATTTCTTTGTTTTTCTTTTAAATTTGATAACTCTTCTTCAATTTCAATTATTCGTAATGTATTTTTTTCACTTTTTTCCATTTTTAAAGCTTCTTTTTCAACTTCTAATGTACTTATCTTTCGTTTTGTTACAGATAGTATTGTTGGTTCTGATTCAATTTGCATCTTTAATTCAGCTGATGCCTCATCAATTAAATCTATTGCTTTATCAGGTAAAAATCTATCTGTGATATAACGATGACTTAATTTAGCAGCACTTACTAATGCACTATCTTTAATACTTACATTATGAAATGTTTCAAGTTTCTCTTTAATGCCACGAAGTATTTGTAATGCTTCATTTACAGATGGTTCATCTACATTTACAGGCTGAAATCTTCTTTGCATTGCAGTATCTTTTTCAAAATACTTTCTATACTCTTTTAATGTAGTTGCACCTATAGTATGAAGCTCACCTCGAGCAAGTGCCGGTTTAAGAATATTAGCTGCATCCATACTCCCTTCACTTGCACCTGCTCCAATTATGGTATGAATTTCATCAATAAACAATATAATATTACCTACTTTTTGAACCTCTTTAATTACAGATTTAAGTCTATCTTCAAACTCCCCACGATATTTAGCTCCAGCAATTAAAGCAGACATATCTAATGTAATTACTTTTTTATTTTGTAATGATGTTGGTACATCTTTATTTACAATTCGCTGTGCTAACCCTTCTGCAATGGCTGTTTTTCCAGTTCCAGGTTCACCTAATAAAATCGGATTATTTTTTGTTTTTCGTATAAGAATCTGCATCATTCTTTGTAATTGCTCATCACGTCCTATTACAGGGTCTAGTTTCCCTTCAATTGCAAGTTTGTTTAAATTAATTCCATATTTTTCTAGTGCTTCTAAATTATCATCCGCACTTTGTGAATCAACCGTAGCCCCACCACGTATTGTTTCTAATTCTTTTTTCACTTCATTTAAATCTAAATATTTTCCAAGAGTATCTTTAAATACTTGATTTTTTATATTCGCTATTATCCATGTATCTACTGCTAAAAAGCTGTCTCCTGTACTAGCCATTAACCCTTGAGCATTTTCGAGTGAGGTAACTACAGTTCTACTTATTTTGATATTTTCTTTTGTTACACTTGATACTGATGCAAGTTTATTTGCAACACTTTTAACTTCTAACTCTATTGCAACCTTATCTTGATTTAATTTATTTAGTAGTTGATTTAATACACTTGATGTGTTTGTTAAAAGTCCCCATAATATATGAACTATTTCTACTTCTTGATTTTTATTATGAAGAGCCAGACTTAAACCTGATTCAATTGTTTCACTCATTTGATTTGTCAACTTTTCAAAAATTTTATTACTCATTTAAATATCCTTATTTATATTTAGCACTATATTGTATATAGTGCTAATAAAAGTATAACACTTTAGTCTTTCTTTGTCAAGTATATTTTAGAAATAAAAAAAGCAAGGTATTACCTTGCTTTTTAATATTAGCTACGCTATAGTCTACAATTCCGGCCTACACTATTATGAACCTCTTTTAATCCACAATTATTACAAGTATATTCTATTTCAATGATTCCACTACATCCATGATTTTTTAAAACTTTTTGTTTTATAGCTTCTACTTTGAACAATGCACCAGTTTTTTCATCTTTAAAACTCTTGGTTTTTGCATCACACACAGGACAAGTCCCCTCATCTAAAAGTGCTTGTCGAGAATTCTTTGATTTAAAAAATAATAATATAGAAAAAATCGATATTAAAAATAATAGTAAAATACCAATTATTGTATACATTATTTAACTATATTGTAATTTTTCATTACTTTTTCAAGTAATTTCATATTCTCTTTATTTGGTGGTGTTAAAGGTAATCTATATTCTAATGTATCAATAATACCAGCAATATACATCGCAGCTTTAATTGGGATAGGATTACTTTCACAAAATAATGCTGAGTTTATTGAATAAAGATCATCATTGATTTTTTTTGCTTCTGTAAAATTACCAGATAAAGCTTCATGAGCTAATTTACTTGTTATATCTGGTAATAAGTTTGAAGTAACTGATGTAAAGCCAGCTCCCCCACTAGCAATAATTGCATAATTAATTGCATCATCACCACTTAAAATTTTCAACTCTGGTCTTTGCGATAAAAGTTCAGTAACTCTATCTAAACTACCAGTTGCTTCTTTTACACCATATATATTTTCACAATCATCAAATAACCGAATAACAGTATCCGCTAAAATATCAACACCTGTTCTACCGGGCACGTTATATAACATAAAACCTAAATCAGGAACTGAATCTGCGATTGTTTTATAATGTTGATATAAGCCTTCTTGAGATGGTTTATTATAATAAGGGCTTACTGAAAATATTGCATCTACTCCACATTTTTGTGCATGTTGAGCTATACCTATTGCTTCATTTGTTGAATTACTACCAGCACCAGCAAGAACCTTTGTAGATGTTCCTTTAGCAACTTCAACTGATATTTCGATACATCTTTTATGTTCATCATGTGTTAATGTAGCACTTTCACCAGTAGTTCCTACTGGACATATAGCATCAATTCCATTATCTATTTGTCTTTGAATAAGTTTTGCATATATTTGCTCATCTAATTTACCATTTTTAAATGGTGTTATAATAGCCGTCGTCGCGCCTGTTACAATTGTCATTTTAATATCCCTTATGTTTGTATTATTCCATTTTATGCTTCTATTATATCATGTATATATAGTAATAAAGCTTTATTCTTTCTCTTCATTTTTTTTCAAAATTATTGTAGTTGAGTTAGATTTTCTAAAATATTTATTAGCTACATCTACTAAATCTTTAACTTTTAATTTTTCTATTTGATCTTCGTAGTTCATAAGTGGTGAGATATCACCTCTACTTAAATAGCTACCATAAAGACTTGCTACACTACTAGAACTCTCCAAGGAAAATATAAAATCTGATTTTGTATTTTTCTTAACTTTATTTAACTCTTCAAGTTTTATATCGCCTGCTTTTACTTTATCAATCTCTTCTAAAATATATTTTTCCACTTCAGTAGCATCAACACCAGGATTACATACAGCCATAAACATATAAACACCTGGATCTTTGAGTTCCATATTATATGCATATGCTGTATTTACAAGTTGCTTTTCATCTACTAATAATTCGTTTAAACGACTACTTTTCCCAGAACTTAATAATTCACTCAATGCTGACAATGCAATATGATCTTTGTGTAAAAAATTAGGTATGTTAAAATTAATAGATAACATCTCTACTTCTGAATCTTTATGAATAGTAACTCTTTTTGCTCCATCTTGCTTTGGTTCAACAGTATGAAGATTTTTTAAAATATTTTCACTATTTTTAGTATTTTTAATAGATTTAAATTGTTTTTTAACCTCTTTAAATACTTCATCTTTTTCTATATCTCCAGCAACTATAACAATAGCATTTGATGGTGTATAGTATCTAGAATGAAAATCTCTAATATCTTCTATTTTCCAGTTTTGAATATCATTCATAAAACCAATAGGAGTCCAATGGTAAGGATGATACGTAAAAGTATTATTAAATAGTTTAAAATATAAATAACCCATTGGAGAGTTATCTGTTCTCCATCTTCTCTCTTCTGCTACTACATCACGTTCTGGTTGAAATTCCTCATCTTTAAGAGTTAAATTTTCCATCAAGTCTGCATATAACTCAAGAGATTTTGATAGATTCTTTTTACTCGATTTAATATAATAATGAGTATAATCAAAGCCAGTTGAGGCATTGTTCACACCACCAAATCCTTTTACGATATTATCAAATTCACCTGCTTTTAAATTTTTTGTAGATTTAAAATTTAAGTGTTCAAGCATATGTGCAATTCCACTTTTTCCCATTACTTCATCACGGCTTCCAACATTATAAAATATATCAGTAGTAATTACACCTGAATTATTTTTCAAAGGTATTGCAATTACTTTTAAACCATTTAATAATGTTTCTTCATAATATTTTGGTAGGCTATTTTTTGCCATTAAACTTTCTCCTATAATTATAAAATAAAAAGTAAAAAATAAAATTTTTTTTAACATTTTTATTCCTATTTAAAATCTGAACCTATAGCTTGAGATATATTATCATATCCGTCCGCTTTAATAAGTTCAATTAATTCTTCATTAATATTTTTACACATAGATGGTCCTTGATATATAAAAGCACTATATATTTGTACTAATGTAGCACCTGCTTTAATTCTTCTATATACGTCAGTTGCATCACTTATACCACCAACACTAATTAATGTAGTTTTATCATGAAGTTCTCTACCTATAGCTTTAAAAATATCATATGATTTATCACTCATCACTTTTCCACTTATTCCTCCAAAATTTTGAGGATTTGGAAGTAATGAATAATCTTGTGTTGTATTTGTAGCAACAATTCCATCAGCTCCTGATTCAACAGCAGTTTGACATAATGTAATTGCAGTTTCATTTTCCATATCCGGTGCAATTTTTAATAAAATAGGTGTATCCGTAATCTCTTTAGCTAAACCAAAAATAGATTTAATGAATTCTTCATTTTGTAAATCTCTTAAATTAGGAGTATTAGGACTTGATATATTTACAACTAAATAATCACAAATATCTTTAAATCCAACAATTAGCTTTTCATAATCATCTAAAGTTTCATTTTCAGGAGTTAACTTATTTTTACCAATACTTGCCCCAATAGGGATAGAATATGGATAAACTTTACTTAAATTTCGAATTACCTCGTATGATCCTTCATTATTAAATCCCATTGCATTTTGTACTGCTTCATGCTCTGGATATCTGAATAATCTTGGTTTATCATTTCCAGCTTGTGCTTTAGGTGTCATTGTACCAATTTCAGTGTACCCAAATCCCATTGCTTGCATAGATTCTATCATCTGAGCATTTTTATCAAAACCAGCACCTAATCCAATTGGATTATGAAATGTCTTATTAAAAACTTTCTGAGTTAGTATATTGTTATCGATAAAATTACGTTCTACCATCATATTATTTACAATTCTACAGTGTGGTAACATTTTCAATCCATACGAAGCGATATGATGTGCTGTTTCTGGTTCAAATTTGAACATTATTTTTTTTATTGTTTCATAGTTAAACATTTATTTCCTTTATATATTTGCTAAGTTATGTAATCGTTTATATTCATCACAATTATTTAATAACTCATCTTGTGTACCTTGTCCTATAATAGAGCCTTCTTTAAATACAACAATTTTATTTGCATTTCTAATAGTGCTTAATCTATGAGCAATTACAAAAGTAATTTTATCTTTTGACACTTCTTCCAAAACATCAGTAATTGCAGATTCACTTTCATTATCTAATGCACTTGTAGCTTCATCTAAAATAAGTATTTGAGGATTTTTATACAATGCTCTAGCAATTGCAAGTCTTTGTCTTTGGCCACCACTTAAATTTGTACCAAATTCATCTAAAATAGTATCAATACCATCAGACATTTGATTAACAAATTCTAATGCATGAGCTTTTGATAAAGCCTCTTTAACTCTTTCTTTACAATGTTCTTGACCATAAGATACATTCAATCCAATCGTATCGTTAAAAATATAAACACGTTGTGTAACAATGGAAATATTATCTCTTAAACTATTTAAACTAAATTCTTTAATGTTGTTTCCATTAATCATTATATCACCATCAGTTGTATCATAAAATCTAATCAGAGTATTAATAAGAGAACTTTTTCCTCCCCCACTATCACCAACTAAAGCAATTGTTTCACCTTTACTTACGTCTATATTAATATTCTTTAATGCAACTTTTTTATCAAATTTTAAGCCTACATTTTTGAATTTAATATTATTACAATCATCAACAAAATTTTTGTCTCCTGATAAAATCTCTGCTTTTAAATCAAATATATTGTTAATTCTCTCATTTGCTGCAATTGCATCTTGTAATTGATTAAATAGTGAAGACAACGATTTAATTGGTGTATATAACATCATTAATGCTGTCATAAATGAAAAAAATGTTCCAACAGTCATATCTCCGTTTATTACTTCTCTACCACCAACTGTAATTACAATAGCTAGAGCAATAGCTCCCAATATTTCCATAAAAGGAGAAACTAACTCATTTATTTTTACAGATTTAATATTAACATTAAAAAACTCTTGATTGTGTTTTGAAAAGTCATCTATTTCTAATGATTCAGTTGAATTAGCTTTAATTATTTCAATATTATTAAATGTTTCACTTAACTGTGCCGTAATATCTGAATTCTTTTCTTGGGATTTAAAAGATAATTTTTTAACTCTTTTTGCCATTAGGGATAATGGATAAAAGGCTAAAGGCATTACAACTAAACCATAAAATGCTAATGCAGGGCTTTGATAGATAATTACACCAATCAATGCCATAATTGTGATACTTTCTTGTATAATTCTAGCTATTTGAGTTGATACAGCATTTTGAATTCTATTTATATCATTTGTTATTCGGCTAATTAATTCTCCACTATGATTATTATTAAAAAATAATAAGTCTAAATTTAAAATATGGGATAAAAATTTGTCTCTAACTCTTCGAATTATATCTTGTCCAATATATGATATATAATAAGCTTGCATATATCGTCCTATACCTTTTCCCGTATATAGTGCAATAATCATTAAAGGTAATACAGATAGCATAAATTCATCTTTATTAATAAATATTTCATCTAATAAAGGTTTAATAATATATGCAGATCCAGCAGTTCCAGCAGAAACAAGTATTATCCCGATAACAACTAGTACAAATTTAAGTATGTAATCTTTATAATAAGGAATATATTGTTTAAAAAATTCTATCAAATTAAGTAACCTTTTCTATTTTTCGTGATTATACCACAATACTAATAAACATATAGAAAATGAATGAAAAAGTCAATAAGTAAAGAAAGAAAGTGAGAGATGTAATAAAAACCGGGCAAAAAAAAACATCTTAGAAGTTGGCGGCGACCTACGTTTCCACAAGGGGACCCTGCAGTATTATCGGCGATGAGGAGCTTGACTGCCAGGTTCGAA
>PJEL010002573.1_pt1 | contig 16418 bp, 10 predicted proteins | sample 1853271 | NCBI WGS metagenome assembly PJEL01 (sample SAMN08108733, study PRJNA415343) | Invertebrate metagenome, whole genome shotgun sequencing project. | host: Globobulimina | place: Sweden: Gullmar Fjord | collected 2015-08
CAGCCTGGTAATACTTGTACTGGCGGAGGGCGATTTTGTAATAATACCGAAGTAGATAATAAATATAATGCATGGAATTGTTCTGTGTCTACGTGTGGTGGTATTGGTTCATATAACGGTAATAATCCATTTAGCGCATCCGCGGTTGTTTATGGTGAACTGCTTCAGTTGACTGGCGCAGAAAAAACCGCGGCTGCTTGGGGGGCTATTACTGGTGATCATTATGCTTCTAGTAAACCATTTACTGATTCGAATATTTTCCCTTCGGGCTTTGAGAGAACGGAAGGTAGTGATTTGAAATTAAGAGATGTTACTTTAGGCAGAGTGATAGAAAATGCTGATGGGACTCAAACTCTTGAAGATTTTATAATGGAAAAACCCTTCATTGAATTTGCTTATGACAACTCTACAGGAATCAAAAAAGTATCAGGATTGCGAATAGGTCTTGGAACTTCAACAGGGACCCAAGGAAACGCAATTGATGTATTGTCGGGATTTGTGCAACCTGTTGTGACCGCTTCTGCTGAAGTTGAATTTATTGGTATCCCAGGGAGAGGAGACTTTACTTTTGCTCCATATTTAGGGGGCGTTCGTACGCCGGGTTATATTGATCCAGGAAAAACAATAGCGGGAGGATGTTCTCCCTCTGGTCTCTTAGGGGGAACGGTTTGTGATAAGGTATCTACAGGCGCTGATATTGCTGAGTCTTCTCCCCAAGCTCAATTGTTTCCTTTGCAGGGGCTTGTTATGAAAAAATCTGATACTGTGTGGATTTCAATTCAGAGTAAAGATGTAAAATATGAGCCTGATAATAAAAATGGTTTTACTTACAATTATGAAACGGCAAAGGCAGGTGTATGGTTTAATTTGGGGGCATTATCAGTGTATGAAGGCACAAGAAAGCTTGGCATTAACGAATTGACAGCCGCTACAGGTGTTACGGCAAATACGACTCAGCCTTTACATCCCGATAATTATTTTACTGCGAATCCAAATAATGTGAAATACCCTCAATCTAATAATTATTACTGATCGAATAATTGAGGTTAATTGAAAAGGCTAGCTCAATTAGAATTAGCCTTTAGTCAACTTTTTGTGAAAGTATATGTTTGGTGCAGTTATTAAAATTGATACCTTAAAGTATGTATTAAGTAAGCTGGGAATAGAGGGAGAATCAACTTTCCTGGTTATTTTGACCGGATAATTTATCTAAATTCAAATCATTAAGAATCGTGAAATCATTTATTTTATTACTATGAGTATGCAATGATTTAAGGGAAGTTATTGTTTGTAATGGACTTAGATCCTGAATTTCGTTCTTTTGAATTCCCAGGTCAGTTAATTTGGTCAGTGTGCTTAATGGCTCTAAGTTCTGAATCTGGTTACCGCTTAAATACAGTGTCTTTAATTTTTTGAGATTGACTAATGGCGTTATATCTTGAATTTTATTGAAATTCAAATGCAGCGTTTTTAATTCTGTTAGCTGCTCAATACCATCAAGAAATTGGATGTCTTTATTATTACAAACAAGAGCGCTGATCTGCTCAACAAATTCACGACCGGTATTTTTAATGCATTTATTCAGAGAGTAGTCAGAAATAGTTAATACATCGATGGAAGTAAGTGTCGATACACTTTCATCTGTATCATTTGCTGAATTTTCTACTTGAACGGGTGCATTGTTGTGGGCCGTGGAAGCGCTACTACCACCACTACCACCGCAACCAAACATAGCGAGACTGAGCGAGCTAATGGCAATAGCGGCTCCTAGTCTGTTTGATGCAATCATATATTTACCTATTTATATCTTGTTGTATTTATTATTTTTAGGCTCCTTTGAATACTATCATTTCAAGCACTTCTTCCCAATAGTAAACGGCTGAAAATTTACACAATCCTGTCAAATATTTTTAATAATTCTCTTCTGGAATTTATCTCTATTTATTAGGTATATTGTCTTATTTATAGGACAATGACATCAGTATCTCTACTTATGAGTAATTTTTATGTTAGATCTTAACCAGCTTGCAATCTTTATACGTGTTGTTGATGAGGGAAGTTTTACCGCAGCAGGTAAATCACTTCAGGTCCCTAAGTCTCGTATAAGCCGAATGGTTGCTGACTTGGAAAGCAATCTAGGGGTGCGCTTATTGCAGCGCTCAACTAGGCAGGTGAGCTTAACGCAAGTAGGGGCGGATTATTATAATAACTGTAAGCATTTAGTTGCCGAAATTATGGATGTTCACGCTGAAATATCGGATCGCCAAGATCGTCCTCATGGTTTACTTCGTATTGCCGTTCCTATGGTGGTAGGCAGTGGCATACTCGGCCGTTTTGTAGCGCAATTTCAGCAAGCATACCCTGATGTCCGCGTTGAAATTTGCCATACCGATAGACAGGTTAATTTAATTGAAGAAAAGTTTGATTTGGGCATGTTCGTAGGGGAGTTGCCTGAATCTTCATTGGTTGCACGAACCATTGCAGAAACAGATTTAATGTTATGTGCTTCGCCTGAGTTTATTGAACTCAATGGCATGCCGAGCTCCCTAGAAGAACTACAGAGTATGGCGTTTGTCAAAATCGGGGAAGGTATGCAGGTTGAATCTTTTGACATGATTCATGTCAGTGGTGAAATCTCAACAATTAAGTTAGAACCACATATCGTGACAAATCATATTGCTGCCGCGATGAATTCAATTATTCAAGGTGCAGGCGTGGGAGTATTACCTATGTTCATGGCGAGCGAATATTTATTAACGGGGCGTATGATACCCATTATGAATGATTGGTCCTTCCGACCGCAGTCGCTCTCCGTTGTTTATCCTAGCCGTCAATATTTATCACTTAAGGTTCGCTGTTTTATCGATTTTTTAGTAACTGAAATTGAACAGCTGAAATTGTCTCTTGATCGACTTCCTAAAGACGAAAAGTTATTTGCCGCGTATAAAAAATTAATTGAAAACTAGATTGATTAATCTGTCTTCTCTTCTCATTTAACTGTCACAAAGTTGTCATGGCATTGTAGTAAGTTTCCTCAAATCAAATTTACATGAATTGAGAAAGCTATGAAAACTAAACCTGCTAGCATGTTCACATCAATGTCTTGTCTGACCATTATATCGACGGCGTCTGCATTGTTACCTGTTTATGCTGCTGATACCGATACTGATAATAACGATGTAATAGAAGAAGTTGTTGCAACCGGAACCTATACAGCAGAGTCAGTTACGACTCAAGAAAGAGACTCAAGCGCTGTATTAGACGCTATTGGAAGTGAACAGTTTTCTCGATTTGGTGACTCAAGCGCAGCTTCAGCATTAAAACGTGTTTCAGGGGTTAGCATCGCTGATGGTAAATATGCTGTAGTTCGTGGCCTGAATGAACGTTATACAACGGTGACTTTTAATGGTGCCAATCTACCTTCCCCTGATCCAAGCAGAAGAGTCGTTCCTTTAGATATTTTTCCATCTGGATTGATTTCTAGTCTTAGTGTCCAGAAAAGTGCAACTGCTGATAAATTTTCGGATTCGGCGGGAGCCAATATCGACATTTTATCTAAAGAGTCGCCAGACGAATTTAGTGGCAAACTAAAAGCATCAATAGGTTTTGTTGATGGTTTAACCGGCTCCTCACGAGAAACTCAAAAAACTTCAGATTTTGAAATACTGGGTTATGGTTCTGATGATCGTGAATTATCGTCACAGGCTAAAGCATTATCAAGCGCTGATAATAAAGTGATTGGCGGGCAGCAAGCGGCTGACTTATTAGACTTATCTCAGCTAGAAATTGAGAAACAAAAAATTCGTCCCGATATGAGTTTAGAATTATCTATCGGTGATGTTATTTTTGAAAACGATTCAGATAAATATGCCTATAAATTAACTGGGAAGTATTCGAATGAATGGAATCTTGAGGAGTCGGATAGAGCAACTTATGTTCCTGTAGGTAATGGCAGCACAAGAGAAATGGATGAGTATAATTATGAGAGATTAACAAATGATATTATGCTTGCATCGGGTCTGACGCTGTCTTATCAAAGCGATAATAGCAGTTTATATTCTAATACTATGATGCTGCGACAAACTCAAAATGACAATGTTTTAACTAAGGGGATTAGAGGAGAGTATAGAGATTTCATAATTGAAAGAGAATTTGCGTGGCGTGAGCGTGAGTTTTTGATGCAACAGTTTGTCGGTAATCACTATTTCTCGATGGATTCTGCTTTCTCATTAGAAACCGAACTGGATTGGGCATTCACAATTTCACAAGCCTCTTTGAATTCACCGGATACTCGGTCCTATGAATTTTTTGGACCAAATGATATTGATACCGATGAAACATTTAATCCGCTAGCAACTGATTATACTGCGATGAGTGACTTGTCAGAAGAAAACGATCCAACACGTGAATTTTCTGACTTGACGGATGATTCTGCAGATATTTATTTGAAGGCAAATACTTTATTGTTTTCGACGGACGAATATGAAATTAAAACTAAGTATGGTTTCTCTAGTTTTAGTCGAGAGCGTGTAGCCAATAGTTATAATTACCAGTACGAAATTTCAACGGCTAATCAAGAATTACCGGCAGCGTTAGAAAATAATCAGAAAATTTATGAGATCTTAACCGATAGCATTTTTGTTGACGGAGCGTATGAAACTAAATCAAATACCAACTATGAAAATTCATACGAGGGTACTTGGGACTATACCGCTTTTTTTATACAGCCTAGATTTGAAATTTATGATTTTATTAGCGCTGAAGTTGGATTTCGCTTAGAAGATTCTGAAATGTCTTTAGAAACTAAAAAAGATCCTAATACTGGAAACAATGTAACGGCTGATGTTAGTGATAATGATACCTATACATCTCTGAATGTTACCTACCACCTACTTGAGAATACACAAGCCCGTTTTGCTTATTACAACTCTATCAACCGACCTGACTTCAGGGAAGTTGCTCCTGCTCAATTTACCGATCCAATCTCAGGTGATTTGTACCAAGGTAACCCTCGTTTAACATCTTCTACTGTCGATAATCTAGATTTAAGGTTTGAATATTATTTTTCTGATGATGAAAGCATGACAGCGGCTGTTTTCAGAAAAGACTTTACGGATATAATCGAAAGAACTGCGAGTATCTTGTCGGGAAGCAGTATGGGTACGATATATCAATATGACAATGGTGGTGATGCATTTGCTGAAGGTATTGAGCTAGGTTTTTCGAAAGATATTTCGTTTGATAATGATGTTGTTGGGTTAAAGGTATCTGGAAATGTAACGTGGATAGATTCAGAAGTAGAAGCATTAAATGCATCTGGAAATGTTTCTGCAACGCGCCAAATGCAAGGGCAGCCCGATATGTTAGCTAACTTTCAATTAGAAGCTGATGAATTGGCATCTGGGCGAGAATATACCTTGATTTTAAATTATACCGGGGAAAGTTTGGATAGCATTTCTGTTAACAAAGATGTACCTGATTTCATAAAGGCAAGTCGTGCAGTTTTAGATGTTAGTTTTAAACAGCCAATTTTATTTGATGAATTAGAAGTTAAGGCTTCAATAAAAAACATTACTAATAGTGAAGTATTGATCGAGCAGGGTGGTCGCATGGTTAAAAAATATAAGCCAGGTTCGAGCTTAAAGCTTGCGCTTACGTATAATTTTTAATAATAGAATAGATGTGTCATATCAATGTAATTATTAGCTAATAAACTAACTTCAGTCATCAATAAGTAGTGACTTTTTCTAAACAGAGAGAGAATTATGAATACTAAATTTTTACTTAAAAATATTTCAGTGGCAATTGTTGCAGCAGGTCTAGCAGCGTGTGGTGGTGGTAGCAGCAGTAGCGGTGGTGGTAATGCTACTACTGGTAATACTGGTGGTGATGGTAGTAGTGCCTCTTCAGCAAATTTGAGCTCGAATCCTGCGTTTGCTTTTGATAATACGGATTATGCAGGCGCGGTTAAGTCTGGTTCAAATAATTGGTGGGATTTCGCTATTGCAGGAACCGTTCCAGCGAATCCTGAAACAACGCCTTATGCAGCAGCGGCGGGTGCAGGTTCTGCAGGTTTTGATTCCGATACAAATTTTGGTGACATTAATTATAGCGCCGCAGCCATTACTCCAGCCGCTGAATGCCCTGCCGCTGAAGATCCTAATTACAGTATTGTTGATTCGAATACTACTTATGATATGGATGGTAAGACCTTTAAAGTTTGTAATGTTACGGGGTCTATTTTAAAAGATGAAACTTTCTCAAATGACGTTGTGTGGGCATTAAGTGGCCGTGTAAATGTGGGTAATGGTAATCGCGAACTGGTTGCGGGTGACAGTGTTGTTAAAGACGTTACTTTAACGGTTGAGCCTGGTACGGTTTTCCGCAGCAAAAAGGGTGCTTCATTAGTTGTTACGCGAGGGGCTGAAATACAAGCGGTTGGTTCTGCGGCTCAGCCAATTATCATGTGGGCTGAAGGCGATGACGATTTTAATGATCGTGGTGATTGGGGTGGTTTAGTTCTACAAGGTTATGCTTATAATAATAACTGCGGTAATCCTGCGAACCAAACTCACTGTAACTTAAGTGGTGAAGGCGCTAGTGGTTATTTTGGTGGGTTTGATAACTCTGATAGCTCGGGTACGTTAAAGTATGTTGTTGTTGCTGAAGCAGGTTCAGAGCTTTCAAACGGTGATGAACTTAACGGCGTTGGCTTTATGGGTGTTGGTTATGGCACTACGGTTGATTATGTTCAGGTTCATCAAAATGACGATGATGGCGTCGAATTCTTTGGTGGCGCAGTTGATGCGAAACACTTGGTATTAACCTCAAATAAAGATGACGATATCGATTGGGATGAAGGCTATGTTGGTAACATTCAATACGGTGTTATCGTGAAAACCTCTTCCAAATCCGGAACCCGTCATGCATTTGAATTGGATACAAAAGGTGACGCTTATGAAAGTGCTTATCAAGAATCTAACCCAACGGTTGCAAACGTAACGGCTCTGTCTCTGCTTGCGGATACGGAAGTAGTTGATGCTGCTGATAAGATGATTGCAGGTGATGCAATTCACTTGAAAGAGGGTTCTGAAGGCCGTTTCTTCAATATCTTGTTATTGGGTGATTTTAATAACTGCGTGAAGATCAAAGATGTAACTAACTATACAACAGCGGCGAAGGCTAATGCTTCTTTTGTGAATGTATATGGTGATTGCATGAATGAATTATCAATCCCTGCTTCATTCGCTCTTGATGATGTAAATTTTGCTGCTGCTTACAACGGTGTTGATGCACAGACAGCTGAAACTAATGTTCCTGCACTGACGGCTGCTACGATCACTTCTGCAGAAGTTGATGGTTCAGCAAACTAATCACTCTTATTAAAAGATGATTTTTGAAAGCTCGTGGCCTTTAAGGTTACGGGCTTTTTTGTTATATAAAATTAAGTAAGTCATATTACGTGTATTTTTTTTGAAATTAATCTGACATTTTTTCGAAACTAAATTGTAATCCTCTTCTTCTGTAATCTGTTTGTCATCTCGCTTGTATATCTTATTTCATTAATTTAACAGTGGGTCATTTAAATTGAATGACTTGTATTTTTTTGAGTGTAACGGTGATTATGCAATGCCTATTCAACAGATGTATTTAAATGAAAAATGTAAAAAAAAGAAGTGTATGAAGAATAGTATAGCGTCTATTTTTATTGCTTCTGGTGCTTTGCTTACAGTGCCTTCTGCTTTTTCAGACAGTGTAGCCCTTACATCTGTTTTAGAAAAAGGTGAAGAGCGATCTGATAAAGCTATTAAATCGCAATATAAAATTGATTTGGTTGAATCAACTACTCGTGATATTGAAAGAAAATATCGCACTATTAATAAAGAAAATGAAGGCTTAAGCGTTTATATCGAGCAACTCAATAAACAATTATTAAATCAGCAGCTTGAGCTAGATAATATTGATTTAAGTATTCGTCAGGTAACGTTAATCGAACGCCAAATTACACCTTTGATGCTACGAATGCTGGAAAGCTTAGAGTCATTTGTAGAAGCTGATGTTCCATTTCAAAAAAATGAGCGTTTAGCGCGTATTGATAGTCTGAATGGTTTGATGGGACGATCAGATGTCTCTGTGGCAGAAAAATATCGCAAAGTGATGGATGCTTACCAAAAAGAAATGGATTACGGTCGTACAATTAAAACGTATCGAAGTACGATTGATCTTACTGGCAATAGCGAAGCAATGGCAGACTTGCGTGAAGTTGATTTTTTGCGGGTTGGACGCTTAAGTCTGATGTTCTTATCATTAGATGGGAAAAGCCTAGGCATTTGGGATCAGAAAACGAAAAGCTGGGAACCTCTCGAAAGTGAGTATAAAGCGAAATTGACAACAGCGTTACGAATTGCTCGTGAACAAGCGGCCCCAAGTTTAATAAAAATACCTGTTGCGGCGCCAACTAAATTAAGTGACACAGAATTAAATGCCACTGTTGTGCATGGAGATGTTAAATAATGTCTAAATTAATCCCACAGTTAAATATTCATGCTTATAAAAAATTTAAAGGAATCGCATTAGGTTTTTGTGTGAGTTCTATGTTGGTATTCATTGCACCTATAAGCATGGCAGAAGAACGTGTAAAAGACCTTGATATGGATTCATTGTTGAGTCTAGTTAAAGACGGTGAATCTCGTGATAATCGTGAATTTAATGATCGTATCCAGCGTTTTAATGCCGACAAAAATCAGCAGAAAATTTTGTTACAAAAAGCAGAAAATCGTCGTCTTTCATTAGAGAAAGAGAGCGAGTTGAAAGAAGAAACGTTTGCAAAAAACGAAACTGAAATAGCCGATGGACAAGAACGATTAACTAATCGCTTGGGTAGCTTGAAAGAATTGTTTGGTGTACTTCAACAAGTGGCTGGTGATAGCAAAGGCATCTTTGAGGGTTCTTTAATTAGTTCAGAATTGAATTCAAATCCAGAAACTGAAAACCGTCAGATTTTTTTGGATGACTTAATTAAAACAGCGGGATCAAGTTCGAAGCTTCCTTCTATTAAAGAATTAGAACAGCTTTGGTTTGAGATGCAGAGAGAGATGACTCTATCAGGAAAAGTATCTAGCTATCAGGCCGATGTTGTTTTACCGACAGGCGACACGGTTAAGAAACAGGTGGTTCGTTTAGGAAGTTTTAATGCGATTTCAGATGGAAACTATTTAACATTTGATATAGAAACACAAAAACTTGTTGAGCTCGCATCGCAGCCAGGCAGTCGCTATAACGGTCCAGCTGCCGACTTAGAAGCATCTACTTCAGCTGATGGAACGAGCAACTTCACAGGATTCTGGATTGACCCATCTCGAGGTCAATTATTAAAAATAATGGGACAGTCGGCAGGCTTATCAGAGCGTATTGATCAAGGTGGTATTGTTGGTTATATCATTCTATCTCTTGCGATTATCGGAATTCTATTAGCAATCTGGAGAATGATTAAGCTGACAGCGGAAACGGCTCGTATAAAAAAACAGATGAACAATAATTCTATCAATGAAGATAATTCATTAGGCCGAGTGATGAAGGTTTACCAGCAAAATGGTGATGCCGATGTTGAAACGTTAGAACTGCATTTAAGCGAAGCCATTTCTTCAGAAGTACCCAGCTTAACTCGAGGTATTAATTGGATAAAAATTATCTCAGTAGTCGCTCCTCTTTTAGGATTGCTTGGTACCGTTACGGGCATGATTGATGTGTTTGAAACGATGTCTTTATTTGGCACAGGTGATCCTAAGCTGATGGCCGGTGGTATTTCACAAGCGCTTATTACTACGGTATTAGGTTTGGTTGCAGCAATTCCTTGTGTCTTCTTGCATACGCTGACCAATAATCGTAGTCGCGCATTGATTACTATATTAGAAGAACGAGCAACCGGTATTTTGGCTCGTAAATCAGAACAGTTATCTCTAGCGAAGGCTTAATCGATATGTTTACAGCTATTGATCAGGTGTATTTGTTTATGGAGCGTGGCGGCGATGTGTTATACGCGCTGCTATTGGTTATCTTTTTATTATGGCTTTTTATTTTAGAACGCATTGTTTTTTTCTCAATGACTTATCGTCCTCAGCTTGCACAAGCTGTTGCTGAGTGGGAAGAGCGTTCAGAGAGAACCTCTTGGCATGCTCACCAAGTGAGAGATGACCTTACAAGTCAAGTAAGGGCTGCATTAGAAAACAATATGACCACAATAAAAATGCTGGTAGGGCTATGTCCACTATTTGGGCTATTGGGTACGGTGACCGGAATGATTGAAGTATTTGATGTAATGGCTTTTCTTGGTAATGGTAGCCCAAAAGCGATGGCGTCAGGTATTTCAAAAGCGACTATTCCAACGATGGCAGGGATGGTTGGAGCCATTACTGGTGTATTCGCTTTATCCTTGTTACAGCGCTATATCCAGCGCCAAAAAGCACAACTAGAAGATAATATGACCTTCGATCATTAGCTCGAAGTGCTCTAGATAAAAACAGCTAAATAAAAACATTAATTGAGGGTAAAGGTATGAGACGTGGATTCTCAAACTTAGCAGCACAAACAGAAGAAGAGGGTATTGATATCACCCCAATGCTTGATGTGGTTTTTATCATGCTGATTTTCTTTATTGTTACCGCATCGTTTGTTAAAGAGTCGGGTATTGAAGTTAATCGCCCAGATGCTAGCACTTCAAGTGCAAAGCCAAAAGCGAGTATCTTAATTGCGATTAATGACCTTGGGGAAATATGGATTAATAAACGTAAAATTGATGAAGGCCAAGTACGAGCAAATATTGAGCGCCTACACGCAGAAAACCCTCAAGGGACGGTTGTTGTTCAGGCAGATGAAGAAGCAAGAACAAAAGTGCTGGTCGCGGTTATGGATGCTGCCCGTGAGGCAGGTGTTAATGATGTTTCATTGGCGACAGAGAAAAAATAGCATGATAGCTCAAGCTGTAAACCCGATAGCTCGCTTTTCGTCAATTCGCTGGGCTTTGGCCATGCTTGTCGCGAGTTTAGCAACCTTTGCTGTTTTTTGGATGATGCAAGGATTGATCTCTTCAGGGAACTCGGTTGTAAATAAAGAGAGTTTTGGGCGATTGGTGCCATTTGTAGACATATCGAAAGATGATGATGTGCAAACCAAAGCTCGAGAAATTGTTAAGCCTCCGGCAGCGCAAGAGGAACCTGAAATTCCTAAAATTGCGCCAGTGACTTCAAATGATGTTCATAGCAATGCTTTTGATATGGGCGGCTTAGATATTTCTGCTGATCTATCAATTGATGCTGGGCTGAATGGCGCGGCAACAAGTGATGGTGATTATTTACCGATCGTTAAAGTTGCCCCGCAGTATCCAAGAAGGGCATTGAAGAAAGGCATTGAAGGGTATGTGACGTTAGAATTTACCGTGACGACTTTAGGGACGGTTATTGATCCGGTTGTTATTGAAGCTAAACCTAAAAATATATTTGATCGTGCTGCCATAAACGCTGCAAAAAAATTCAAATACAAACCTAAAATCGTTGATGGAAAAGCTCAGCAGGTTACAGGGGTTCGTAATATTATTCGATTTGAAATGGATAAGGGTAAGAAGAAATGATTATCATAAATAAACGCGTTGAACGAAAGAATACATACAGTTTACCGATGATTAGTCAGCTGCTAGTTTCAGGTTTTTTCCTTAGCTGTTTATCTTATACCCCTTCAGCGTTGTCACAGCAGGATTCCGTTACTAAAAATTTGACTACGCAATCAGTAAGTGACAATAGTTCTCGTATTGATGCTCATTCACCGGTAATTAAAGAAAAGAAAAGACGTGTACGTAGAGCTCAAACGATGAGCACTAAAATTTATAAAAAGTTAGATAAGATTCGCGAGTATGTTGATGAAAAAAAATATCAGGATGCAGAATCTTTACTTGAGAGTTTAGAGAAAAGAAAGCGCAATCCTTACGAAGTTGCCATGACGTGGAATATGGAGGCTTATCTTCATTATAATCGTGAAGATTATAAGAAAGCCGCAGCTTCTTATGAGAAAATTGTTACTCAAGATAATATTCCCGAAAGCCTAGAGCAGACTACTTTATACAGTTTGGCCAAGCTTTATCTTATACAGCAAGATTATTCACAATCTCTTATTGCAATGAACCGCTGGTTCTCTTTGGTTGATAAACCGAGCGCTGAATCTCATGTTCTGAGAGCTCAAATGTATTATCAGCTTGAACAATATTCCAAGGCATTACCTGATATCAAATCTGCGATTACAATCACTGAGTCTGCAGGTAAAAAGCCACGTGAGAATTGGTTACTAATAGAAAGAGCTGTGTATTATCAAAATAAAGATTATATTGCTATGGAGCGCTGTTTGAAGAATTTGATTGCGCTATATCCTACCTCTAATTCTATAGGTCAATATTGGGTTCAATTAGCTGCAGTCTATAATGAGTTAGAGGATATTGATGCTGAATTAGCCGCATTAGAGACCGCATACGATTTAAAGCTATTAGTGAAAGAAAGCCAACTTGTTAATTTGGCTCAGGTTATGCTCAGTAAGGAAATACCTTTTAAGGCTGCACAAGTTCTACTTTATGGTATGAACAATAAAATAATAAAAGAAAATGGCAGAAATCTTTCTTTATTAGCAGATGCTTTCATGCTGGCTAAAGAAAATGATCGCGCAATTAAAATATTAGAGAAAACGGCTAAGTTATCAAATTCAGTTAAAGATTATTATCGCCTGGCCCAAATATATACAGAGCGTCAAAATTGGCCATTGGCCTTATCGAACCTTGATAGCGCACTGAATATTCAGCAGAAAGAAAAAAAATCGTCTGTAGAAGAGATAGATTTACGCATCTTAAAGGGGCTGGTGCTATTCAATTTGAACGATTTATTACTTGCGAAAGCAGAATTTGAAGTTGCATCACAGCTTGATGGTAAGGATAAGGTCATTTCTCAGTGGTTACGTTACATCGATGCCGAGCAAAAGCGTAAAGAGTACCTTGCGACCGTGGACTAGCCGTAATGAAGGGAATATATGACCGTTATAAATGATTAAAAATCAATCACTTTAAATAGCTTCACTCAGTAAATGCTTGGTGGGGCTTTTTTATGTCAGTTTAAAATGCGGCATGATCCAATAAATGATAAGTTAGTGCTTTCAGTTTTCAACTCGGCGCACGAATGTTCAAACTCTACCATTCCAACGATCTTGATGTTTTAAAAGAGCTATTAGTTCACCAGATGCAGCAGGGTGATAGCGACCCTTTTATACCTGAACAAATCTTGGTGCAAAGCCAAGGGATGGCGCATTGGTTGAAGTTGCAGATTGCAGAATCGCTGGGTATCGCTGCGAATATTGAATTCCCATTACCCTCAAGCTTTGTTTGGAAAGTATACAACTCAGTTAAGCCCGACCTGCCAGAGCGTTCTCATTTTGAAAAAGAGTCGATGACATGGAAGCTAACGCGCCTATTGCCAGCATTAATTAACGAAGAAGAATATAAAGAGTTGTTTGCGCCGATTGCTCATTATTTAGACGTTAATAATGACGCTGGAAGTAAGGTTGAAAGTGAAAGCCGTCCAATTAATCAGCAAAAAGTCTTCGCTTTAGCCGAAAAAATCGCCGATACCTTTGATCAATATTTAGTCTATCGCCCTGATTGGCTCTTAGCATGGGAAGGCGGTGAGGATGATATTGAAGATGGTGATATTAGTAATCAGCCTTGGCAACCTGAATTATGGCGTCGTTTAGTCGCAGATAGCGATCAACTAGGCCATAGTTTATTTCACCGCGCCCGCTTAACCGATCAGCTAGTCGATATTGTTCGTGCTGGTAAAGAAGGACTTCAAGATCTATTACCCAGCAGCTCACTAAATGAATCGCCTGCTCGTATATTTGTTTTTGGCATCGCAGCGCTTCCAGGCACTTATTGGCAGGTATTAAATGCGATCAGTGAACACGTGGACGTTCATTTCTTTTTATTAAACCCTTGTCGTAATTATTGGGGGGATATCGTTAATGAGAAGACACGCGCGAAGTTGATGCAAAAAGATGCCAGTTTGGCGAACTATTTTACTGTCGGTAATCCTTTATTAGCATCTTGGGGCAAGCTAGGGCGAGATTTTGTAACCCTCACTCATGAAGCGGCGAACGAGGGTGGAAGAGAAAAATATTTTCAAGACATTGAAGCCTATGTCGATAGCCGTGAAGAGAATGATAGAAATTTATTACAGCATATTCAAAATGATTTTTTAGAGCTGAATAATCGCAGTGAAGCAGCTTTCGGAGTAAAAGCCTTAGAAAACAGTCTAGCCAAAGTAGCGATTGCGAATACCGATCAGAGCATTCAATTTGTAAGTGCTCACTCGCCATTGAGGGAAGTACAAACCTTATTTGATCAAATGTTAACCTGGTTTGATGAAGATGCAATCAGACAGAAGTCTGGTGATACTGTTAGCTCTAGTTTGAGAGAGCCATTAAAGCCCCGTGATATTTTAGTCATGGTGCCTGATATTGATATTTACGCGCCCTATATCGAAGCGGTATTTGGCTCAGCAGCGGATGATCAGCGAATTCCTTGGGCTATTGCCGACCAAGCATTAAATAAAGAAAATTTAATCATTGATTCGTTCTTACGTTTATTACAGTTACCAAATAGCCGTTTAACGATAACCGATGTCATTGAATTTTTAGAAGTGCCAGCGATTGGGCAGAAATTTGAAATAGAACTGCAAGATCTTGATCAAATTAAACATTGGCTAACCAAAGCGAATATCCGTTGGGGGCTGGATGAATCTCATCGCGCTGATCTAGGTCTGCCAAGTTGGGATGATAATAGTTGGTTCAAAGGGCTGCAGCAGTTAGTGCTGGGCTTAGTAATGCCTGATAACGCGCATGCTATAGATCAACATTGGCCAGTACCTAGTGTCATGGGAAGCCAAGGTGAGTTATTGGGTAAGTTGATGGCCTTTGTTGATCAACTAGGTCACTGGTATCAAATATTAAGCGATCAGCGAAATACGGATAACGCACCTCAAGAGACGCTATTAAAAAGAGAAGCGTGGCAGGATCTATTATTAAATTTAATGAACGATTTTTATCCACAGCAGGCTTTTGATGAAAATGGTTTAAGTGATCAAGTTGTATTGCAAAAAGTGCGTGACCAAATTCAACGCTGGCAGCAAGAGTTAGCATTAGCCGCTTTTGATGAAGGCCTGAACCATGGTGTCGTATTGCAATATCTAACGGGCTGCTTAACAAAGCAGGTCGGTTGGCAACGTTTTTTGGCAGGTCCAGTGAATTTCTGTACCTTAATGCCGATGCGCAGCATTCCATTTAAAATGATTTGTATGCTTGGAATGAACGACGAAGATTATCCGAGACGCGTACCGCCGCAAGGTTTTGATTTGATGGCGCAAGGCCAATATCGCCGTGGAGATCGCTCGCGTCGTGAAGATGATCGTTATTTATTTTTAGAAGCGGTCATCGCTGCTCAACAAAAGCTGTATATCAGTTATCGTGGCCGCGATAGTCGAGAAAATAATAAATTGCAGCCTTGCGTATTGGTGAGTGAATTAATCGATTACATTGCTAATGGTTATGTTCTTTCTGGTGATGAGAATTTACCGCATAAGCAAAGTGAAAAGCAGCTAAGAGAATACTTAATCTCTGAACAGTTATTGCAGCCGTTTAATGTCGAGTACTTTTCGCCTTTGGAGAAAAACGCAGTTACTGACGCTGATTCTAAAAGCTCTAATATTAAACCGTCTAATACTTCTAGGAAAAGCTATCAAAAGCTTTGGCAGAAAGTTGCTTCTGTGAGTAGAGCGTTAGAAACAGCTTCTGATGATGATAAAATACGCATCTATCAAAAATTTCCTTTTATTCCAGAAGCGCTGAACGATGATCGTGATAACAATATGCGTTTGTATCCAGAATTGGATGATATTAAGCAATGCTTAATTAATCCGGCTAAGTTTTTTATGCAAAGACGTCTCAATGTAAATCTTACTCAATACTGGGATGAAACAGAGGTTGATGAGCCATTTTTACTGGACAGTTTACAAGCTTATTTACTTAACGAATCCATTTTAGAAACTCATCTAGAAGGTCGAGTAGAGGTATTTAAACAGCAGCAAAAATCGTTAGGTCTATTACCGGCTGCGGGGTTTTCTGAATATGTTTTAAAACAAAGTGAGCATAAAGTCGCGCCTTTACTTGAAGAGCTGAAAAAACATTTACCCAGTTTTGAAAAAATGCCCCCGCAAAGTGATTGTATTGCTATAGGAGAGTATCAGCTAAATGGACAGTTAGAACATTTAATGACAGGGCAGAATGGACAACAGGTCTTTCACTTTCGTAGCGGTGGTTTTAACGCAAAGCAAATTATT
>PJEL010002574.1_pt1 | contig 16412 bp, 12 predicted proteins | sample 1853271 | NCBI WGS metagenome assembly PJEL01 (sample SAMN08108733, study PRJNA415343) | Invertebrate metagenome, whole genome shotgun sequencing project. | host: Globobulimina | place: Sweden: Gullmar Fjord | collected 2015-08
CAAGACACCAACAGGAGCTATTGTTGAGAAAGGGTACACTATTATTTTATATAACCCCCGGGGACATGGGAACTCAGGTGGGCAGTTTTATATACATGATGCGATAAATGATCTTGAGTCTTTCATCTCCGGATTTAATAAAGAAAATCTCCCATTAATATCAGTTGGGCACAGCGGTGGTTGCGGAGGCCTTCTCAACATAGGAACACGCTTAACAACTAATAAATATTTTTTAGTCGCTCCGGTTCTTGATTCAAGAAAATCTCTGTTTCACATGTATAGCAATAATTCAATAGATGAGTTCAATATGATGATAGCACCCTCCTCCTCGGATCAAAAGTTTGTTCTTTCAATACTTGAAACCGATGAATGGCTCGAACCTGAGAACTGGTCTGCTAATAATTTTAAAGAAAGTCTTGATGATATTTCCGGTGAGTTTAAAATCGGAAGATTTCTTGATAAACTTTTTATTGAGGGAATCAATTGTTATAAAGATCTTGAAGTACAAAGCAGCATTGCTGAGTTGATGTTACCATCAATTGATAACTGGTACCCTCTTGATTCAACACGAAAATTTGCAGGGAAACATCATATACCAATTACAGACAATTTTGATGCGCACGACCACTTTTTCACAAAAGCATGGAAAAATGTTTGGGAGTATATTTTGACAATTATCTAAGAAAATTCAATTATTATATTGTACATTTTCATACAATAATTATAGCCTGATAAAAACAAGGAGAACTCTTTTAATGTCCTATCTAATCGCACTTATATACGATAAATTCATGACCCCGGCAGAAGAAGCATGCTTAAAGGAGTGGAGACAGGAACTTTTAAAGCAGGTACATGGTAATGTACTTGAAATCGGAGCTGGAACCGGTGCAAGTATAGAATTCTACCCTGAATCAGTTCTTAGCCTTGTCCTCTCTGAGCCGGACAAATCGATGCGTAGTCAGCTGGAAGTTAAAGTTAATGACAGTTCACTCAAAAACATAACTATATCTTCTGCTTCAGCTGAAAATATTGAAGCCGATGAAGGGTCTTTTGATTTTGTAGTTGCATCATTGGTTTGCTGTTCGGTTACAAACCTTGAAACTACATTTAACCAAATCCATCGGGTATTAAAGCCTGGTGGCAGTTTAGTTTTTTTAGAGCATGTCGCAGCTGACGAAGGTTCCAAAAGAAGAAAATGGCAAGACCGTATTAATCCTTTTTGGCGAAAGTTGGCAGGTAACTGCCATTTAAACAGGGAGACAGAAAAAGCTATCGTATCAGCAGGATTTGAAATCTCTGAAATTAAGAGAGAGAGTATGCGAAAAGTAATGTCTCTCGTTAGGCCAACAATTCGCGGCTTCGCGGTAAAAAGTATTTAGATAGCTATAAAGAAATTGATGATCTCGTGGAAGTATTCAGGTGGCTATTGAATCAAAATATATTAAAGCAGAGCCTTGATTTGGCTCTGCTTTTTTTGTTTAAAGCGGCTTTCACTTCTTACAACAGTTTTTTATAGTCTCCGTTTCCGCCACGTTTAGCATCTTTTTCTTCCATCCAGGCAAGCTCATTCAGTGGAGTAGCAACCATTGAAGTATCATCACGTTTAAGAAGTTTTATAGAATCAGCAGGACAAGTGCTAATACACAGCCCACAACCAATACATCTGTCATTCACAGAAAAAACATCATCTGTTTCGTCGATAGCTTTAACATGGCAACGTTCATCGCAGACGCCGCATGACAGGCAATCATCGGTATCTATAACAGCATAATAATCAGATTGAGCAAGGGCACCATTATTACCGAATTTGGTAAGCCCCTTCATAACACCACAACAGCACGAACAGCAATTGCAGATAATAAATGGAGCATCTTTGAAATTGTTCGTTGAATGAACAAGGCCTGCTTCTTCGCATTTTTCAAGAATATCAAATGCTTCCTGTTTTGTAATAGGGCGTCCCCAGAAATATTCGTCAAAGAAATTTGCAACCGGTGCAATAGAAATGCAAACTTCCATCGGATTATCACATCCTTCTCCCTGCATATGCTTTTCTTTTTTACAAATACAGTCCCCAACTGCCCAGGCCTGTGCATTCTCAATATAATGGGTTAATGTCTGATATGGTTCAACAACACCTCCACCGGGGATCTCCTTTTCAATCGGAATAACCCTCATCATTGCAGGTTCAGTTGCTGACATAACAGGAATTCCGGTGGTATCAAGATACTTACTTGTCAGATCAACAAACTCTTTATCCATCCTGTTTAGTTGATATTCATATACACCTATTATGAAAGGCATCAACCGGAACAACCGGAAACCACCAAGCCGGACCCCACCGAGCTGACCTTTATCAAGCATTTCATCAAGTTTACTCTTAAGACTGTCAAGATCCCTACCGGTTCGTTCTGCAATCTGTTCCGGTGTTTCCCAGTTAATCTTCAGTTGAAGGGTAATTTCCGCTTCATCTTCAGCATATATTTTCTTCAGAATTTCAATCTCAATTCCATCATCAGTTTTTGGAAACCCATTTGGAAGCGTATCAAATAATTCCCGAAGTTTGTGATAAACTGTATCCATTATCCCTCCTTAGTCGCCACTCAAAAATAACTTCACATTCTTATCTTCCAGCTAATGTGAATTTATTTATGAGCGACCCCTTACTGTTTTTTACTAATTTACAAGTTTTTTGCTTATTTCTAAAAAATGTCTGTTTAAGTGTACACCAAACAATTCATTTCTATTTTTAAACATAACCTAAAATTGGCTCAATCAATTATTAAATTGATCAAAAACAAAGTCGCTTTATAAAATCAATTTGTCATAAAATCAAATCATTTTTTTTAAATAGACACATTTCCATTACATAACCTAATGTTATAGTTATATATATTTTAATAGAAAAATCATATACCAGAAAAGCAATAACTCCGTAGGGCAGTATTTATGTTTAAAAAAAATATACCATATGCTTTCCTTTTTTCGAATACAAACACTTTTTTACTTGACTTACACCTTCGGTAAATATAGTTTGTATACAAAGGAAATTTAACAATGATTAACCATACTATTGATATAACAATGCTTTGTACCTTTAAAAGTCAAAAATCAAACCCGGCGGCAACAAAGGGGTTACAGGCTCATTATGCATCATGCAGATCAGACTTAGAACGACCTGCTTCAAACACTGCTCAAACAATCAATAGCCATATAAATACTTTTTACGAGAGCAGCAATGTTATATTACGCACGAATTATCTAATCAATAAATGCACCGAACAGGCTTATGATAAGATGGTGCATAGTAACTATTTTAGAAAAAACTAATTTTTTTTAGAAGGAGGACGTAATGCCCAACCCATTATTTCAATCCATTAAAATTAACAAAATGGAAGTCAAAAACAGAATTTATGTTCCGGCAATGCATTTGGCCATGGCTGTAGATTTTTTAGTCACTGATCAAATCGTCGACTTTTATGCAGAAAGAGCAAAAGGCGGTGCAGGGATAATTGTTGTGGGTAACGCCACCGTAGACGAAGTAGCCGGAAACTCACAGTATATCGGTGCTCATCGGGACGAATTCATTCCCGGTCTTACGAGACTTGCGGATGCTATCAAAAATAACGGGGCTAAATCGGCGGTTCAATTAAACCATGCCGGCCGTTATTCTCACTCAATGCTAATGGGCGGCAAAAGACCGGTTGCACCTTCTGCACTGGCGTCAACCTTTACAGGAGAAGTTCCGGACGTTCTTGACATAGAAGGAATTAAACAGATCGTTGCCTCCTTTGCAGAATCTGCTGAACGTGTGAAAAAATGTGGTTACGATGCAGTGGAAGTATTAAGCGGCACCGGATACCTTATTAGTGAATTTTTATCTCCGGTTACAAATAAAAGAGAGGATGAGTACGGTGGCAGCTTTGAGAATCGAATAAGATTCGGAGTTGAAGTCATGAAGGCAATCCGTGAAAAGACAGGCCCGGATTACCCTGTAATAGTAAGGCTTGATAATAATGATTTCATGGAAGGTGGTCAACGTCATGGTGAATTAACTGAATATGCAAGAATCCTTGCAGAAGAATGTGGTGTTGATGCTCTTTGTGTTAAAGGAAGCTGGCACGAGGCACGTGTTCCACAGTTGACTCCAAACGTTCCCCGTGCGACCTATGCCTACCTTGCACGAAATGTAAAAAATGTTGTTAATATTCCTGTTATAGCAAGCCACAGGATTCATACACCTGAAATTGCAAGGGAACTTATCGAAGATGGTTTCTGTGATATGGTAGCAATGGGTAGAAGCATGATTGCTGACCCCTACATGCCGGAAAAAGCCCGTACGGGAAGAGAAGATGAGATTGTTCACTGTATTGCCTGTGCTCAGGGGTGTTTCGATAGTTTATTCAAGCTTGAGACCGTCAAATGTCTCTGTAATCCCAAGGCAGGTTTTGAATCTGTAAAAGCAATTAAAAAATCTGATAACGCTAAAAAAGTAATGATCATTGGCGGTGGTGCAGCCGGTATGAGTGCTGCCCTTGCAGCAAGTGAGCGAGGCCACCTTGTAACTCTGTATGAAAAGAGTAACAAACTTGGTGGCCAGTTGTTCCTTGCAGCAACCCCTCCTGGACGCGAGGAGTTCCTTGAGCTTGCTGAAGATTATGCGAGCCAGATAAAACTCAGTAATATAGAAGTTAAACTGAATACGGTTGTAGATGAAGCTACACTTGATACAGAAAAACCTGATATGGTAATCCTGGCGACAGGTGCCGCTCCTATCACACCGCCGATACCTGGTGTTGACCTACCTCATGTTGTTCAGGCTTGGGATGTTCTTCTGGGTAACGTGACTACCGGCAGTAAAGTCGTTGTGGTTGGTGGTGGTGCCGTTGGTGTTGAAACATCTATGTTTTTAGCTGAAAAAGGTACATTATCAGGAGAAGCCATTAAATTCCTTCTTATAAACAAAGCTGAAACGTTTGAGACTCTCTATGATCTTGCTACAAAAGGTTCAAAAGAAGTAGTCATGATAGAGATGATGGACAAAATCGGAAAAGGTATCGGCAAAAGTACCAAGTGGGTAATGCACCAGGATATGTCAAAACTTCGACTGACAGCAAAAACAGGTACAAAGGCTCTTGAAATCACCGAGACTCATATCAAGGTTCAAACCGGAGATGTGATTGAAGAGATTGCTGCCGACACCGTGGTTCTTGCAGCTGGAGCAGCGCCAGTAAACAATCTTACAGAAATTCTTGAGAAAAAAGGAATCGAGTATAAGGTTGCAGGAGATGCTGCCGGCATCGCCTTAGCTTTTGATGCAGTTCACCAGGGTTTTGATGCAGGTAGAAGCATATAAAGTCCCCGCTTTTTTATTAATAGTTTGTCCGGTCTGTCAATTAAAAATGGCAGGTCGGACCTTTTATACCTGATTCAGCCTTTACAAATAAAGAGTTTTACCATGGTTTAAAATCACAATACGGTCGTTCATGTTACGTTTTTCGGCCTCCTGTTGTAAATCTACGGGTGGTTTGAACACCGGCTCATCCCCCAACCGGAATGTACCCCAATGTACTGGAATAAGTTGCCTGGCACCCAATTCTTCCATTGCAGTGAGGGTTTCTGATGGATTAATATGGCTCTCTTTCATAAACCATCGGGGCGCGTAGGCCCCTAAATTAAATACCGCAAGGTCGATATCAAATTCGCGGCCAATTTCCTTAAAACCTGAGCAATAAGCTGTATCGCCGCTTATAAAAATCGTTGGGCCTGTTTCAGTACGAATTAAAAACCCTCCCCAAAGGGACTTATTGGCACCGATCAGTGGGTTTCTCATGGTCCAGTGGTTGACCGGCAACAGTATAACCTCACGCTTATCGTCCGTCCATGCAGAATACCAGTCAAGAGTAGTTCTGTTTTTCATATCAAGAGAATCAAATTCTTTTTTGTATCCCAATGGACTTATCACATGAGTTTTTTTATCAAACACCTTGAGGGATGCTTTGTCAAGATGATCGTGATGCCCATGGGTAATCAAAATATGATCGGGGGCTGGCATACTGGCAGGATCAAATTCAAGGGGTGTAAAGTCCTTGTAAAGCGGTCTTAAACCGAAAAAAATCGGATCAATTAAAAATGTGGTACCCTTATCCCTGATCAGAAGACTTGCGTGATTGATATATGTAACTGATAATCCATTATATTCTTCAACAGGTTTCCAGTCGATCGATACAGGTTTTACTTCTTCTGATGTATATTGAGCCTCATATGGGTTCTTTCGTGATAGTTTCCATTTCACAATATCGATTAAACGTCTTTTGCGGAATGAATTAAACGGGTTGATAAACCTTGGGTTACCATGATGTAGCTTTTTCATGGCAATTTCCCTTATACTTAAACCGTTAAAGGAAATGATCCGTTTTTTTATTTCAGGTGTTGTAATTGTGGCGGTTCTTTTTATCCATGCCAGAAAACTGTTTAAAATGGTGATACCTCCCAGCCAGTATAAAAGTTTTGTGATAAAAAATGATGTTCTCGTAAAAAGTATTCAGATGGTTAAGGAAAAGGTCCCATATACACAGCGAAGCAAGTGCTCTTGGGGTACAAGATTCTCAAAAAACAATACCGGGGTAGAGTTGTTCATTTCAACCAAGTGCGGATTGCCTATAAATATGAGGGATACCTGCTTAATTATTGGACAAAAATGGAACCAAATTCTATCATCAGAAATGGGATAATGTTTCACCTTACCTAACACACTATAACATTATAACGTAACTGGAGTAAAGTGCATAACCAGATTATCTTAGCAGATTTTTATCGAGGATTATAAGTAGTGCCCGAACGAAAATGGTCTTTTTTGCCAATCTCGGCTTCAAATATAAATTTTAATCCTCAAAATACCCTAAGTACTCCTCCGGTTAAAATTTTTTTTCCTTGACCTTGACAAAAAATCATCATTTTCGTTCAGGCACTAAGTAACATAGTTTCTCACAATAATCGTTCTGGTAAATTCTAAACAATGCGGCATCACTGCCGCATTGTTTTTATTACTTACGACCAGGCCAGTTTATAGTTCTTACCAGTGGCAAGACTCTCCGATACCGTTTCCAGCTTGTCTGAAACCTGAATGGTTGCAGTGGATGCATCTAAAATATCCCGCTGTACATCAATTCCGGGCATAACCTGAATCAATTCCGGCCCTTTTTCTGTCAGTTTGAAAATACCAACTGTTGTGACATAATAAACGATTTTCCCTTTTTTCAATGCATCCTGAGCATTAAAGGTCACCTCATAAAGTTCATCCACAAATTTTGGAATCCCTTTTTTAACAAGGGTCAACTTGCCGTCTTCAAGTGTAAATTCAGCTTTTGCCATCCAGCTGCCGATAAAAATAATCGTTTTTGCACTCGCAGCGATATTCATAAAACCGCCCGGCCCAACATAATTTTTAACCCCTTCCCCTCGCTTAGAGACATTCACATTTCCTTTTGAATCAACCTGAAGCAGACCAAGGACTGTAATATCAAGATTCGTTTTATAGTGATTGAATATCCACGCGGAACTATACATTTTCTGAGGATTAATGGAACCGCCGAAAAAGAGACCGGAGGCTGGAAGCCCCCCGTATACACCGGTCTCAGAGGAGAATGTCATATCATTAAAAAGACCGCCTTCATAAACAAGACGCCCAACTTCTTCGGGAAGGCCTATACCCAGATTAACAAGGTCTCCCTTTTTAGCAACTTTTACAAACAACGAAGCCGCCATACGTGCCAGAGTACTCTCGACTGGCCCACGCTTCGGAGAATACGATGTAATACTATTGATCTTTTTGATCTTGGCGATTGATTCAGCCATATCCTCAGACGCACCTTCGGTAAACATTGGCCAGTATTTTTTTTGTTTTATAGTCGCTGTCTGCTCATTTCCCGGATTTACTACGATATGACTCAGAAAGTCACTAGACAAACTTATCGATGATTCATCCTTCTCAATAATTTCTGAAACCGTCGCAATAACTTTGCCGCTACTATAGTATGCTGCGAGAGCTGCTTCCTTGATTTCTGTAATTGCAGATGCATGCTTAAAGTATATATTACCTTCCCGGTCCGCATAGGGTGCATTAAACAGGGCAACATCAATTTGCGGCAGAGAATACTCCAGTAAATCTCCAACTCTTTTCACGTACGACTTACGGCTGTGAGGTGTTACAGCTGTCCCACCACCTGATTCAGGATCAAGGAAGGTTCCTATACCTGTTTCACTAATGCAGGTACAATTCCCGCTGGCCTGAGTATTTAAAATCGATGTGATTTCTCCCTGGGGCATTATATGAATCTCTATGTCTTTATTCTCTCCGAGTTCAAGCTGTTTTCTGGTTGTCTCAACGTGTCCGCTGATATATTCAGTAATAAGGCCAGGTACCCCAATTTCTTCAACAGTTCCAGGAGCTTTACCGCGCCCGCCCTGTGCACTAACAGTGAGCCATGTCAGACCTGATGGGGCCTGTTCCTTCAAAAAACCCTCCCGGATAGCCCTGAAAAGAACTGAGCATCTTGCATGACCGGCCATACCGACTGATATAACCGTTGAACCTTTAGGTACAAGCCTTGCTGCCTCGGCTGCTGTGATAAACAACTCACGATCGAGTCCACCCGGATGATACGTCAGATTAAAGCGGTTTTGGGTTGCCAAAAACGTCGCTATTTGGCCATAGATTTTTGCTGTTTCAATAAATTTCATAATACTCTCTCATCATTGGGTTACGTTTATTATTACAAACTATTGTCACCCAAAAAGAGGATGCTATTATTATGCCAATACGAATATATCAATAAATTCAATATATTAAAAAGATATATTTATTTTTCACGATATTACGTAGAATATTTCGTCTTATTTCGTATAAATACGAAATTTCAGAGATCTAAATAAAAACATTCTTTCATCCGGGAAGTAAAAAACCTGGGCCGACTAACCTATCCCTCTAATATGCTTGGTTCTTTACATTATTATCAATAATCATAGAATACTTTATGCTGTTACCTTATTAAGCTATAGAGTATCAAAGGTAAAGGCTAACTATTGCCGTTAACAGGTTTTTATGGTAGTATGAAAATTGTTGTTTCTGAGATGGTTCTACTTCTGCAAAACCTCGACTTCTTTTGATCGGTTCTCCATTTTCCAATTTTTACAATGCGATTTCACTAAATCCGGTTTTATATATTCCGGCGGAGGTATAAATGATCGTAAAAAAAGTGATGAGCCCAAAATTTCACTGCCTTCATCCGAAGCAGACCATTGTTGAGGCGATAAATGCCTTTAAAACAGCCAGCGAGTCGGAAGGAAATAATATTTTCGGCATGATGGTTACAGACAATGATGATCAACTGGTCGGTATGTTGTCGATGTATGATATTTTATTGTTCATCAAACCCAAAAACATCCCCATCCTCGGAGAAATGGAAGAGTTTTCTACTGAGCCTCTGTTTGACGGATTATTGGAACGCGTAAAAAAAATTTATGTGGAAGACATCATGGCAACCGACATGGTCACGATTAAACCCGACACACACATTATGGTGGTGGTGGACATTATGTTGAAAAAACATATCCGAAGACTCCCTGTGATTGAAAACAACAGGGTTGTGGGAATCGTTTACCGACATAGTGTTTTCTATCACCTGATGAGAAAATTTACCGAATAGACTTGCTGGAGGCAGGATGAATAAAATGCCAGGTTTTAAAGTTCGAAACGCCCTAACCGGAATGCAGGTGAAAGAAGCTATGCAGAAAATGGTTAATCGGCTTTCCGTAAGCGCTATTATTATTAACTGTGTACGGTCGATTATTAAGATGAAAAGCAACATCATTCTTGTAGACGGTATTGATGGGTCCCCTTTAGGCGTAGTCACCAAAACAGATATTATGACTGCATACTATTCGGGCCTTCCTGCTGAAACTACCCTGGCCGATATTATGATGGGCCCACTTCTTTTTTGCTATCCCGATGACCGCATTGAAGACGTCATTGATAACATGCAACGGGATGGGATACACAGAATCTTTGTTCGCGGAGCCGACAACTCAGAAATCCTGGGAAAGTTAGACTATTCAGATATCATCGGTCTTTTGTATCGGTATTGCAGGGTGTGTGACAAAAGCAAATGGAAAAAAGATGACGCATTTGAAGATACTCCAACAAACCTGAAAGTAAAAGATGCCATGTCCGAAGAGACTGTAACCTGCAATGAGGAGGACACTTTGCTTCAGGTCATCGAGAAACTTTTAACCAGTGGTTTGGGAGCAATTCTCGTTATTGACAGTAGCATGCGCCCTAAAGGCGTTATCTCAAAGACAGATCTGAGTATCGCATATATCCATGGGGTTTCGCCGGCCCAGCCAGCCAGGAGTATCATGACCACCCCCGTCGCATATTGTAATTCCGATATCTTGTTGACGGAAGCAATTCAACAAATGTTAATATTCGATGTATACCAACTCTTTGTTCGCCATTCCAGCACTGAAGCAATCACAGTGCATCTAACCGTTTCCAAAGCTGCCCGACACCGCTCAGGCACATGCAAAGCCTGCATAGCAAGCCTAATGATTGAAAGGGCATGATGGCGTCGTAAAAAGACCCATCTGCTGCGCTTTAGTGATTTTCCAGACTTTTGACGTACAACAGGGACTACTTCAAGCCTGGCAAATCACTAAATCTTGCATATGGGCCCTTTTCCTTTGCCATATAAATATTTTTATGAGTGTCGCAACTACTGATGGCGTCGTAAAAAGCCCCATCTACGTAGTGCTTGGTTGTTGGTTATTGGGCATTGGTTGTTGGTTTTTGATCTCTGCTCTCTGGCTTCTGATCCCTGGCTTCTGATCTCTGATCTCTGGCTTATACTCTCTGACTTCATGCTTTGCTTTTTACAATAGCAAGACCATCTTCAACACTATTGCGTTTCTCCTTACCGGTAAGGATCTCAACCAGCTCCAGAGCAAATTCAATGGAAGTTCCTGCCCCGCGACTTGTAATGCAGTTACCGTCAACAACAACAAGGGCATCTGATTTATCACTGTTTTTCATCTGGTCTGCAAACCCGGGATGACAGGTGGCATTTTTGCCTTCAAGGAGACCATGATGCTCCAGAATAACGACAGGTGATGCACAAACAGCCCCGTAGTATTTCCCCTCGCGATACTGGTTTTTTAAAATAGCTGTCAGTTCAATAGAATCTCTCAGGTTCTGTGCTCCGGGGATTCCGCCAGGTAGAACAACCAGATCGTAGGACTCTTTCAAACAATCGGAAATCAAAGCGTCCGCAATAAGAGAGACCCCACGGGAGCAGGTAACCTGCCGATCCCCTGTTGTTGAGGCAATAATCACCTGAATATCAGCTCTTCGTAATACATCGATGATCGCCACAGCTTCGAGTTCTTCTGTTCCATCTGCTACAGGAATGAGTACTTTTTTTTGCATAAGCTCCTCCTTTGCAAGGCATTAACTCTATACTACTTTGGTCCTGTTGCGCCCTTCATTTTTAGCCATATAAAGTGCCCTGTCCGCATTTTCCAACAGTGAATTACTCTGCATTTCCATGCCCGGGATACAGTGTGCAATTCCCAGACTAATGGTTGTTTTCAGTTTTTTACCATTGTAGTCAACGTGACAGGCTTCAAGTTGGGATCTGAATTTTTCAGCCATTTCATAAATAAAGTCAGAATCTGTTTTGGGCAAGAGAATCACAAACTCCTCTCCGCCGAACCGCGCAACAATATCAGTTTCTCTCTTGAACACGCTACTTAGCAGTTCTGCCGTTTTCTTCAAATATTCATCACCGGCCAGGTGCCCATGTTCATCATTCACCTGTTTGAAATAATCGATATCGCACATAATCAGTGTCAACGAAGTATTTGTACGGCAGGAAAGTTTCCATTCATAGTCATACATTTCATCAAAATAGCGTCTATTGTAAAGCCCGGTCAGACCATCAATCTGACTAATCTTTTCCAGAGCTATTGATTTCTCCTTCAGCAGGAATTCATTCTCAAGAGCATCCCAGTACTCATTATTGCCACGGAATGTTATTAAAACCAGATAAACAGAAAAAAGAAAGACAGCGATAGCAAAAGAATAATTGGTCTCATTCAACAATAAACAACCCCCCGCAGGAATGAGCATGCAAATATTAAAAATAATAGCGAGTCGCCGTTCCGGAATAAATGCAACAACTCCACCGGCAGAGAGTCCGGCTGTACATGTGGCCATTAATAATTTTGCGTTAGCCTCACCATCCTGTATCATAAATTTCGCAAAACCGAGCCCCCAGAAAAGAGCTGTAAGTGTCACGCTAATCATAAAAACAGAATAATTAATTTTATCAAGTTTGGGGGGGGTCTTTTTCATAACCAAAAGGTGTAAAGACCTGAACAGGCAAATTCCAATAATCGAGGAAAGAAAAAGTATGGAAAAACCTTGATGGCGCTGATAATAATTACCCGTATAAAAAATAACCACGGAGATAATAAGATAAAAAGCCAACCCGATGGTCGATCTTTTTTTCAGATCAGAGATCACTCGCCTATTGATTCTGTATCGTTGAAAACCCACTGACACCTCTGAAAATAAAAAATATAATAATCTATACGATTCTTAATACACTCCTTTTATAACTTGTCAGACATACCAAAAAGCCAGTAGAAAAGAAAGAACATTCAAAGGTATAAAATTTAAAAAAGCAACAATACAGACAAATTATCGAACCGGAATAACCGGAAGACTTTTTATCTTTAAAAAATCAGCGCAATGCTTTGCTGACAATCTCGAAGACGCCCTTAGAGAGGTTTTCCTGTTTTAAGATACGTTCGAGCTCGGTTTTAACCAGACTACGGCGTTTCCCATCTAGTTTCTTCCATTTATTGAAAGCTGAGACCATTCGTGCTGCAATGCTTGGGTTGATGGCATCGAGACGAATTACATTATCGGCGAGGAAAGTATACCCCTTGCCGTCGATTCTGTTGAAACTCCATGGATTTGCCTGACAGAATGCGCCAATAAGAGACCTGACCTTATTGGGGTTCTCTATTGAAAAATCGGGATGACTGGTCAGTTCCTGAACTATTTCAAGAGTGTTCGGAAGATTTGCCGTTGCCTGTACTACAAACCATTTGTCCAGTACCAGAGTCTCTTTGTTCCATTTATCATAAAAATCTGCCAGAGCTTTATCCCTAAACGGTGAGTCGATATCAGAGAGTATAGTAAGTGCTGCAATCTCATCGGTCATGTTAGAGGCTTTGTTAAATTCCTCACTGACAAATTCAGCGGCCCGGGGTGTTTCCATACCTTTTGAAATATAAAAAAGTACCAGATTTTTCAATTTTCTTCTGGCAATCGATTCAGAGTCAATGGAATACGAACCATTATCACGGTTATCTTCCAGAATCTCCATAAATTCCATCTGCAGTTTTTCTGCAATTGTTTGGATCACAAACTGTCGTGCTGTGTGAATAGCATCCACATCGATGCGTTCCATATTATCGCCAAGCTCTGTTTCTGTCGGTATGGAAAGAGCCTGGGCAATCAGAGCTTTATCCAGATCTTTATTTGTTAACGTTTTTTTGAAGGCACTTACAAGAGCCGGATCAAGGACAAGTGCCTTGTTGTTTTGAACGTCTTCTACCAGAGATTTTACAGCCTTGGTGAATAATTGCTGTGACGCGTCCCATCGGTTAAATGAATCGTTGTCGTTTGCCATAAGAAAAATCAGCTCGGAGTCAGAATAGCCTGCTTTCAGAGTAACAGGTGCTGAAAAACCGCGAAACAGAGAAGGCACCGGCTCGGTCTCAATATCTGTAAAAATGAATATTTCACTCTTCTTTTTTAAGTTTATCACCCGTTCTTTTTGCCCCGACTCAATAGTTGATTCATACTTAATTACTAGAGGGATTTCATTCCCATCTTGATCGAGTAAAGCCATCCTCATTGGAATATGCATCGGTTTTTTATCAGCTTGCCCCGGTGTGTCCGGTACAAGCTGATCAACTTTCAAAGTGTATGTCCGGGCCTGTTGGTTATAGTCTCTTTCGATTATAATAACAGGTGTACCTGCCTGTGAGTACCAAAGCCGAAATTGTGAAAGATCCTTTTCACCTGCTGTTTCCATGGCTGAAATAAAATCTTCGGTGGTTACAGCACTCCCATCATGTTCTTTAAAATATAGATCCATGCCCTTTCTGAAACCGGTCGATCCTATCAGGGTATGAATCATCCTAATCACTTCCGCGCCTTTATTATAGACAGTTGCTGTATAGAAGTTGTTCATCTCAATATACGATTCCGGCCTTATGGGATGAGCCATAGGACCGGCATCTTCAGGGAACTGACCTGCTCTTAGCCCACGAACATCTGAAATTCTTTTTATGGCACGTGATCCCATATCCGAGGAAAATTCCTGATCCCGAAATACGGTGAGTCCTTCTTTCAGACTGAGTTGAAACCAGCTGTTTAGGGTTACACGGTTACCCGTCCAGTTGTGAAAGTATTCATGACCAATAACACCTTCGATCTGTTGAAAGTCTGTATCCGTGGCCGATTCCGGCCTTGCGAGTACGTATTTTGCGTTAAAGATATTAAGTCCCTTGTTTTCCATGGCACCGGCATTGAAATCGTTGGTGGCCACAACCATGTACGTATCGAGATCATATTCAAGACCAAAGACTTCTTCATCCCATTTCATCGACTTACGTAAAGATTCGATAGCATGGGCACATTTATCCCTGTTTTCTTCTTCCACAAAAAACTCTATACTGACCTTTCTACCGGAGCTGGTTTTAAATGAACCTTTCAAAAGTGCAAGGTCTCCCGCAACCATAGCGAACAGATAACAGGGTTTTCGATAGGGATCTTCCCATATGGCAAAGTGCCTGCCGTTATCAAGATCACCTTTATTTATCAGGTTCCCGTTAGCAAGAATAACCGGGTATTTTGATTTATCTGCCACAATTGTACAAGTATAACGGGTCATAACATCGGGTCGGTCAGGGAAATAAGTGATACGCCTGAAACCTTCAGCTTCGCACTGGGTCAAAAGCATGTTCCCGGACTTATATAAACCTTCAAGAGACTTATTGTTAAATGGGTCAATTTTAGTTGTTACAGAAAGGGTAAAATATTCCGGAAGATCAAACAGTGTCAGTGTTTCATTTTCACATTTATATTTATCTTCAGATAGAATTGATTCGTCTATGGCAAGGGATAACAGCTCGAGATTTTTCCCGTCTAACATGAGATCCCGAAATTTTAAGCCGCTATTACAGTTTATGACAATCTCTGATCGCACAATTGCATGGTCATTAAAAATCTCAACATTCAAATTCAGGTTTTCCACTGAGTAGTCAGGGGCTGTGTAATCTTTTAAAAATTTAATTTCGGGGTTTTTCATATATCTCTCCCAATTAGAATATCCGGTATTCGCCATTATGTCGTATTAAACAAGTAATTATCGTTTAATGCTCAAATTTTTCTTCAAATAACACTAATAAAACAGTTCTACCAATTATTAAACAGGTTTTTGAGAAATTCCGGGAAAAAGCCAGATTTATTGTACATTGGGAATGGATATTAAATAACTTAAACGAATTTCATCTTGAATTTCCCGAAATTTTTGATAGTAGTATTGATGCTCGCGTAAAAAGTATATAGATAGCTAACGATAAATCCGGAACCGATATTTTAAAAAGGGGAAGAAAATGAAAAAATCATTATTATTAGCACTCATGGTCGTATTCATAGCAGGAACAACATATGCAAATGGAGTTAAAGTTGGAGAAAAATTACCCCTGATTGATATCGAACAAAAAGGTTTTATGGTTCCCGAATATGATATCAAAGATGGAAAAATGATTTTCAAAGCCGGAACGGAAATCAATTATAAAAAATGGAGCAGCAGCGAACTGACAGGAAGAATCGGAGTGGTCTATCACCTGGCAGCCCGTTCCGGGAGTGATGAGATAAACAAACCTTTTATTGATGCTCTGATCGCCGCTGATCTTCCCGAATATCTACCAGAGTCTCCCTATAAAACAACAACCATTTTAAATACCGACGATGCTTTTTGGGGAACATCCGGGATTGCATCCGGAAGATTTGAAGCCAGCCAAAAAGATGTTGCTTATGCCTGTTATGCCAATGACGAAAATGGCGTGGCACAAAAGGCCTGGGGACTAAAAACAAAGGGAAGTGCCGTAATAATTCTTGATAAGGATGGAACCGTCCTTTATTTCAAAGATGGGAAAATGACTCAGGGCGAGATTGAAAACGCAGTTAAACTTATCAAACACAAACTCGGTATGAATATGTAGGAATAATTAAATGGCTCAATTTATAGCACCGGCAAAAACAGGACAATGATGGA
>PJEL010002575.1_pt1 | contig 16401 bp, 19 predicted proteins | sample 1853271 | NCBI WGS metagenome assembly PJEL01 (sample SAMN08108733, study PRJNA415343) | Invertebrate metagenome, whole genome shotgun sequencing project. | host: Globobulimina | place: Sweden: Gullmar Fjord | collected 2015-08
AGTAACAACAACTGGAGCCAGCGCTTCCCAAAGCTGCTTCTCTTCGCACAGGCAGATCTCTGTGATGAGCTTTTTTACCCAGCGAATACTTCCATCCATGGTGTGGCTGGCTGCGTACCCTACTGCTACTAACGCAGCAGTCAGGTTCGCTGTACCGACAGGTATCTTAGCTGCAATCTCTTTGTTCGTTAGTATCCGTCCAAGTGCCTCTTCGTGGTCTGCTAGATGAATATAAATATCCGTTTCTAGCTGCACCACCTGTTTTAGATGCTTTGCCACCACCCCGCCCTCCCCTTGGCAGTTGTACTAGAGTATATCTTAGAACACAGGACTACGTGAGTCCAGGGAAAAATGCTTGCATGTGCCGTGTCATACGGCCCATTAGCACTCCTTGCATGAAGGCTTTGATTACAGAGGGAGTACAGGGGTCACTGGCGTGACGGGCAATGTCGTCATCCGTCATCTGGTCGACGTCTTTACTATTTAGATTCTTGAATTCCGCTTCAGACATAATTACCTCCGTTTGTTTTAGACATAAAAAAGCCCAGCATCAAGAATAGAGCCTCTACCAGAGCCCCTCCAAGAAGAAAACGGAGGTAACTTGGAGAGTTGAGGTTGAGGCGGACACTCCGGTCCAGGCCCTATTCTTGATGCCAGGCTTTGTTTCCTGACTTCCGTCCTCACCTATAAGCTAACCATCTTACCGTTGAGTGTCAAGAGCCGGTGTCGATTTTTTCAACGTTTGGCTCGTCGCCATCGAACGCTTCGTCCCACTCAACCTTGTCAGGTAGCTCAAAGTAAAGGGCTTTTGCCTCATCTACTTCTACTTCCTGGCTGAAAACTCTTCCCTTGACTAGGGATACAACGATGTGGTACGTTCCATCTTCAAGCTTACGCCGTAGCCACAGCGTGACGCACCGCGCCACAGAGTCCACACCCAAATCTCTGTAGACTTTCCTGTCCGATCCAAGGAAGTCGTTTACGTCTAACCTAGCCATATTGTTCTCGTTTGTCTACGCAGGTTTACACGTGACGGCCCACACCCACGCACCACTTACTTGCCGTCTGTCTACAGTGACTTGTGTTACTTTAACTCGAATATCGGGATTGCTTTCCGCACAGAGAACGTCACCTGGTTGGTAGGGTGACGCAAATCCATGTTTATACTGTTTACGAGTGAACTCAGCCAGTTCTCCAAGTGGGTCTCTTCCAGGCCACCAGGCAATCCATCCCGATTCTCGTGCAGGATGTACGGCTCCAGCAAACGTACCATCATGTTCGTCTACCGCTTGCTGTAGTGGGAAGTACGCCACCGCTTCCCCCTGCGTGTCGATATTTTCCAACACCGTGGGAGTGAGCATAACCTCGTGTGGTTTCAACTGTTTCTCCTTTACTTCTGCTATCGCTTTCTGGAAACGTAGTCCCAAATCGTCGCGTAGCTCCACCAAGTGCACAGGTTTACCGTAGAGCGTAGCTGTCATCCCAGCTTCGTCTAGCATCTGCTGCAATTCTGCTATGATATCGAGTTCGTTATCTTTGCTCATAGTAAGTGGCTTACCTTACAGCAAACTGTTCCTCTTGCTCCCACGCACGCCACCGAAGGGCCATACCATCACGCAGAACCTGCCGAGCCCACAGTTTACGGTGGCGCTTGGACTCCTTGTAGCCTGGTTCCCAGACCACAGGCCAGCTTGCCCACCCAGGGATACTCACAGAACCGTCCAACTCTCCCCGAAGCCACGCCTGAACCCTCCTAGTAGACTGAAGGTTAGAAATGACCGCATGGTCGTAGAACGCTTTCTCAGTACCACGACAGAGAAACTTCATGGTCTTGTGCAACCGTCGAACAGTTTTGAGGCGCTTGCACGCAGCCTCGAACCCTTCGGGCGAATCTTCACAGGTAGGATAGTCTCCTACGATGGGTGCACCTTCTACCTCGGCCTCAAATCCTGTCACGGTCATGTACTCTTTGACCTTATCGTAACGGTAGTATCGTTGCGGACGGTCTACAGGTACCGCGTGTTTCTTCCGAAGCTCTGCGACAATCTTCTTGTGCCATTTCTCTTCGTCGGCCAGGCGATCCACGTATAGTTTTCCGAGCAAGTAAGGCTTGCCATAGAAACTAGTCCACCGACCAGGATGTACAACGTGGCGTAGTGCGATTCTATCCGGAATACCCTCGTTGCCAGTTAAAATCTCCAGAGCATCCCAACCATCGCGGATTTTCCCGTCCGGTCCACTGAGCATGAATGTTCGGTAGTAGCCGACTCCAGTAGGAGTAACTACGTTCATGTCGTTGACCAGGATAGAAGCTGCGAAATGGTTCTTGTTAGAAACCACGTTCAGCACAGGTCCATGCCTATTCTTTCGAGAAACGACGTACATCCCTTCCTGCACTGCCTCTTTCGGAAGCGAACGCAGGTAGGTTGGGATATTGATCACCGATTTACGGCGAGCAAGTTCTAGCACCAGGCAGAACAGGTCGATCTCGACGTGCTCACCTTCGGCGTCAACGTACTTACGAGGTTTGCGTGAGTCCAGGTCACAACCCCAGTCTCGAATGAAGTCCTCACAATCGTCTAGGACGTTCACGCTTCGACGCGTAACCTTTGCCATCATGTCTTTGAAGTCTTTCATAAGACCCTCCGTTTGTTTTGTGCCTCATATTTAAAATAAGCACGCGGAGAGTTTTGGCAACCCACTATTTAATATTTTGTGGCATTAGTTGCATGTACTGCAATTAAAATTCTGTGTCACTCGTTGGGCTACGCTGCCCCAGTCATGCAGTCCCCAGTTGCCGCCTTGTAGGGTGGACATTAAAAAGCCGCCAACCTGCATCGTGATATACCGTTTGTTGTTTGGGTCACGGCATTTATAGTGCATACAGTCATCCTCTTCAAGCCGGGATTGAATACACCGTTGGAACGCTGTTATATCTGCACCTGTTGGTGATTCTACAATCGCAATACATGCTAAGAATCCGTCTTCTGTTTCTCCTTCAATACCAACATGTATACTGGACGTGTGCACCGCAGCATACTTCAAGAATTCTTCTACTCTTTTGGTCACGTTGGTTTCAACCGACTGCCAGCCAATGGGTTTTTTGAACTTTTGTTTGAACGTCTTTGTGTATGCCCCGATATGAGGGTGGATAACAAAGTCGATAACAATATAGTTTCCGTGCTCGTTGGTGGCGAGTTTGTCTACCAGTCCTAACGGCCCTATAGGCACCACAGTATCTTCGTCCAAAAATTGTTCTGGGTGCTTTACGAACTCTTGATAGGGTGCGTAATGCGCGAACAGCGTCTTTACTGGAAGCGGGCGCATGATGTACCTCTCCTGTCAGTGGGTTACTACAGCCTAACTTGGGAGAGAGTTTACAGGGTCGGAAAGGGGAAGGGAAGGGTTAGTCTTCGGCGTTCGCTCGTTTGTTCAAGTAGCTTCCAGCCTTATTGCCAATACGTTTTTTGAGCCGGTCTTTCCAGCTAAACTCGCCTTCTAGATCATCTACCAAACTGTGGATCAAATTCTCGTTGTCGGATCCCTTATGCTCACTGTAGATCCGAACCGCTTTCTGCGTATCGATCTTCTCTGTAGCCCCGCTAGAATCCATAAGAAAGTATTGATCCCCAGTTTGTGAACATACCAGCAGCCGACCGTCTTCCGCTTCCAGTAGAGCGGTCATCATTCCAGCGCGTCTATTCTTCATCGGGTTTCTCCTTGCCGCGCTCCAGCATTGCTTTGCGTAGCTTTGTAAAGTTGGCTTTTAGATGGGCTCCTTCAGTGCGCCAGGTATAGTCTGGTTCTAGCTTTCGATAGGGTTGCCAGAAGTAAATTGGGCACGCTCGAACCTCACAGTCTGCTCTACCATCTATCATATCTCCCATACACTCGAAACACATTGCCCGTCTTGCCTCCGGAGAACCCGGAGCTTCGCCTCTTTTTGTAATAGGCATCTGGTTATCCTTCTCTTTTAGCCAACGCTAAACAGTTTTGCCGAGGATTGCGAACCAAACTCACCTGGCGACATCGCAGCAAGTTGCTCGCGTACATTCGTTCGGAACTCTATAGCGATGTTTACAACCTCTTCTAGCTCATTCCGCGCCCACTTGCGGTGCGGGTAGAGAAGTTTAAGGAGGGCTGCCGAGGTTTTCTCGATGGCAACCGTGTCACGGCGCGTGCTCCACTTCGGAAGACCGATATCGTGCACATATTTTCGGAAGTCCTTCGACCGCAATTGTGTCAACACCTGCCCAATATAGTCCATTACCAAACCGGAGCCCTCACTGATCGACTGGTTTGTGATCTTTGGCAGTTCCCATCCAGGGATGTACGCATGTACGCGATCCAAGAATGCTGTATCTTGCAGTTCAGCAGGCAGCGGCGCGAACAGATGCGGATAGCGCTTATCAGGCGCAGTACCTTCCACATCAATATTTCCCACCATCACGATGGAAGCGTCTGCCATGTAGGTTCGGCCTCCACGTGCAAACTGTCCTGACTCCATGTAGTCTTTGAGCATGGAAACCGTGGACACGTTATCGACTCTCGTGTGAGAAATCTCGTCCAGAACCATTACTTTATACGTGGGAATAATACCCAACGTACCTGAAGACATGTTGAAGAACAGAGAAGCCGCAGTGACGTTGGCACCACTTGCGGTGTACACTGATGGTGAAACGTTCCGTAGCAGGAACGTCTTACCGGTTTGTCGAGGACCAAGTTCGATGGTGTTTGAGTTCGGTTCCAGTGCAGGAATAAGTCTGCTCAAAAGCAACAGCTTGACTCGCCAGCTATGCACTTCTGGGTTGTATCCTAACGACGACAGCAGCAGGTCCGCCCATTCTTGTGTACTGAATTCCTCCCGTGCTTTAACATACTGAGCCAGATCGGGCACTTCTGATTGGAAAGCCGTCATAGCGTATGCTTGTAGTTTAAGCCGTTTTTTGCCACCGCTGATGAGGCGCAGTTTGATTGCTCCCCATACTCCACCAGTCAGTAGCCGTGGGATACGTTCTGCCATCAATGGTGGTACATCAACACCATTCTCACCAAGGTTGGTGAGAGTACCAACAAACCGTTTTGATTTCAGATCTGCGGTCACGTCGAGCTTGTCAAAGATTAGAATCTCACCGTCTCGGATGAGTTGAGCTTTGATTAGCTCCCGTGCGTCTGCTTCGGGGAGCACCTCTGCTACCCGTTCACGGATTCTGCTTAGATCATCGTGCGGGTTGCTCTCGTCAACGTGTTCCGCAACCATATGTTCTACGACGTACTGCGGCAAACGCGGCAGTCCTGCCGCACGTGCAATCCCCTTGCTAACAACTAGTTTCCCGAATAGTTGGGCTGCTTTACGTTCCCATGTATGCTTGATCATGGTGCCTCCGTTCGTGTGCCTCACTTCTAAGGTAGACACGACTGCACCACTTGTCAAGTGGAGGGGAGGCGCAAAAGCCCATAATTTTTGGAGTTATTTACTTTTAACCGCAGGTTTGGGGGTGGGGGCTGCACTTTTAATATACTTCAAGAACCTTTCCAGCTTTTTAGTATCTCGGTGCAGTAGTACTATTGTATAGAGAAACCCACGTCTTACCCTACGTAGGACATAGTACCACATCTTCTTTGGGGACTTACGCCAATCGTCTACGTGCCACATCACAGTGAGCAGCTTATACCTCTTAGCTGCACGGCGTGTCCACCGACACCTAACTCCATGTGGAGGTCGCCAGTGTTTAGGTGTGATACCCGTAAGTTTCTTTATTAGTTTCTGTGATTTCCTGACCTCCCACCGTACCCACTTCCTCGACTTCTTACATAGGAACGCATGGGTGACACTATGATTGCCCACACTGTGCCCATCCTTCAAAATCGCCCTGATGTAACTCATCAGACGTATTGCAGGTTTCCATTTTGGGTTGAAGTAGTATGTTCTGATGGTGGTCGTAACGAGAAAGAAAGTAGCTTTTATCTTTTCCCGTTTAAATATCTTCAGCACCCTTGGTGTTGCTTTATTGGGGTGGTCGTCTACTGTCCAGTACAGCCTATGTTTCTTACCTTTAATGGTCACTTCCTGGTAGGGAAGCCCCGCGCAAGACGCTGGATAGACGGTCTTGCTAGCTCTTGCGGGTATAACGCTAGCTGCACTGGCAACTATGATCAGTGCCAGCAGTGTCATTGTTCCCCTTGTTTATTCCATCTCTTGTAAGATTGGATCCTCGGAGTTAGTATCTTTTGCTACGCTAGTCTCTGCGATTCCATATTTCTTTACAGTGCCAGTGTGGGAACCCGCTGAGTTAAGCTCCACTGTGACATTATTTTTCAGAACTCTTATGATGTAATTGTATAGACCTACACGTCGTCCGCTCTTGGCATTAGAGTAATTGGTGGCACAAGTCTTTAACTTATGATGCAGTCTTCTTGGAACGTGCAGAGTGACAATAACAGTGTCGTCCTCGTCGTCCTCTTCACCAAGTTCTGGTATGTGGTCCTTCATCGACGTAGCTACTGCCGCGACCAACGTGATCAGTCGTTGCCGTGCCGCAGGTGAACCCGGTAAATACTGCATAGCAAGATCGTTTGCTATGCCTTGCTTGTTCGACATATATAGGTGGGACATTCTGTGTACAAGGTCATGACAACTTGCACACAGCCAAACTCTGTTTTCTGCTACATCCTCTCCACCGCAGCCTTTTGGTTTTACGTGATGCTCGTGAAGTAGACGTAGGTCTACTGGGTTACCGCCGTGTATATGGCAGCGCTGTCTACCAGGGGTGGTAGCCATTACAGTATCCTAAGCGCACCGGCTTGGACTAGGCTTTTCAGGTTTATGATTCTATCCACGTACTTAGTTGAAATGTGTTTAGGGCACAACTCTGTTTCACCGTAAGCAGGGATTAAAATCCTTTTGTAGTCGTTCAGTCCTAGAGAGATACTTATGGATATCTCTCCCGCAGTTTTATTTCTAACCTTGACGAGCCCGTTGGCCACTGCTACCATTAGCTGTTTACTCATTGTTTTTTCCTACTTACCTGGAGCGTTGGTTGTGTTCGGTGTACGCCTACCTAGAATCTCGCCTACCCCCTTGGCTAGCCCTACGCCATCAATCACTTGTGTTACTACTACACCTTTTTTAATAGTAACGGTCTCATCCACGGGGTTGAAGTCAACCGTTGATGTCTCTCCATCTTCCCCCTCAATAACAGACGCGCTTACGTTGATGTTTCTTGCTTTTCCGGCTGTCATACCTTCACCCACTTCTTGTGGGATAGCGCGTCCTACTGCCGCTTTAGCTTTAGCTTCTTTGGCGGCTTTTTTGGCCCGCCACTTATCCATCAAGTTTGAACCTACATCCCCTGGTTTTCTCGCTAGTGAAAACTTTTCCAGTTTGACTGCAGCACCGGGATCATAAGTTCCAGTGTCTTGATTAGTGGCTACACCGGCTCTCTTTCTAACTAACTCCTTAAACTCTCCCCAGTTAATACCAGCCGCAGCAGCTTGCTTCTTCATTTTTTCGCGCATCGTCGCAGTCTCTACCGGGCCAGCGCCTTTAATGGTTCCGCCTTCCGATAGCAGTGCCTCAAGTGATTCGGTGGATCTGTTGGAAGCTGTTCCACTTAGCCAACGGTCTATATCGCCTTGTACAATCTTTTTTTGCTCTTTATCAGATACCCCCTTACCTCTGGCGGTCATTTCAAATGTACCTTTGGTTCCTGTCAGGAACCTCCTTCCGCCCGCCTTGCTTCCTGCTTTAGAATCTTTAGTGGCCTCAAAATTAAATCTTCGTTGCAGCCTTACTGCTCTCTCATGCTCTTTGAGGAATTTTTTTCGGCTTCTCCATTCTTTTTCATTAAGTATCTTTTTGCCACTCTCATGATCGCGCATTTCGCCTTCGGCTTTAGAGTATTCTTTCACAAGCGCTTCCATCTGAGTAGCTACCTGAACCCCTCTTACTCTTGTGATATTTTCTAGGAAGTTAAACCCTTTCGTTCCCCTCCGCTGTGATATTTCAAATTGTTCTAATACACTGGTTTGCTCTCCAACCATGTTTTGCGCGTATTTAGGCAGCTTAGTTTTCATATATTTTCCGCCGTATACGTTTGCTGCCTCAATAGCTTCATACGCTGTCAGTGCAGCAACGGCTATCTGCCCAACGACAGGTACGGCTGCCAAAGCTCCCCGGGCTGCAAATTTTGCTCCTATCTTAGCGATTGCTGCTCCGACCAGTCGTTTGGTTGCGCCTTTAGACGCAGTCTTCATTGCCACTTTGGCTCCACCCTTTGTGACGCCACCTGCTACTGCTCTTTGCGCAGCACCAGAGGATGCTGCTTTCCTTGCGGCTATCCTTGATGCTTGTGCAGATCCTCCCTTTCCAAGCAGACCACCGGCTCCAGCAGCAGCGCCTCCTACACCCGCTGCCGTTCCTCCCATTCCAAGCACCCTCGCCGCTGTACTGCCGCCTCCTTTTATAAAGCTACCAACAGCTTGTGCCGCCATCGCAGCGAGCATTGCTGGGTAGTAATACTTCATTAAGGAGAGGATTTTTTGTTGGATATCTCTAGCAGACAGTGCTATCTTATGCGCTGGTGATGTAGTGTCAGACCCCTTCTTAACCACGCCCTTTAGCTTTTCCATTTGTTTATTCAGGGCAGCAGTTTCTTTTTCAGTTCTTCTGTTCCCCTTCGCAAGCATCTGCATCGTTGGACTATTAGGGAGCGACATCTCAGCTATCTCGTCTGCTACACGTTGCGATCCTGATTGCGTGTACACTAGCTCTCTTATCAATTTTTGATCGCCCCCTGTCACTTCTTGCAGCATCCTAAACGTGGCGTACTGCTGTGCAGTAGAGCCTGCTACCGCTTCTGTTATTCTTCGTATTGCCTGCGGATCGGTTATGTCCCCTCCGCTCTTTTCAATTGCATGTTCGACGCGCATCCTTACTTTAGGATCTGATATCATATCCAAGTTTCGCGCCAGCATTTGTGCGCCTTTTACACCAAATAGGCTTTTAAGCCCTGGCTCCTGCAACGATTTAGAAAACTTTTGGAAACCAGCTACCATCAGTTTCAATTCGGACTTCGTTGCGCCCAACTTCTTCATTTGTATAATTAAGGGTCCTAACGATTTAGCGTAACTTTCGGCGTTAAACACACCTTGGTCAAACGCTTTGCTAGCATCTTGTACCGCTGTTAGCATTTCTTTTTTGGTAATGTTTGCTGTATGAAGTAACTCTCCACTTAGGTTGGTTAACGCTATGGAATAACTATCTACCGCTAACGCTACTCTATTCGTTTCTTTTCGTACTTCCTCTAAAGTCTTTCCAGACTGGTCGAGTCGAACCTTCATATAGTCAGCAGCTTCTGCTGCATCTATTCCCATATACTTCGATAGCATAATTGTTTGGTCGTTTAATTCCATCAACTCTTTTTTGTTGGCTCCGTATGCAACAAGCTGCGCACCAAAAGTCCCTACCAACTTTGCCTGTGACTTTCGTACCTCTTCCACGTCCATCGCATATTCACCTGCGATGTTACCTGCTTCTTGATTGGCTTTGTTTATGGCTTTAAGGAACTTGGTATGCTCCGCAGTGGCCTTCCCTTGGGTAGCAGTAGTAAGTGACAGCGATCCTACATACGCCTTCTGCGACTGTTCAAGCTCTTTAAGCGTTCTGTTGTAGATTCCCCCTAAAGATATCGCCTCTTGCATCTTGCCCATGAAGCCGGTCATCCCACGACCGATCTCATGTACCTTAGCGTTGAGCGTTCCAAGCTTATTCGCAGACTCTATTACCGCCGCTTTTTGTTTATTAACGGCTTCCGTAAGAGTTTCAAACTTGCGCTTCGCGCCATCTGCGCCTCGCCCGTAGTCTTTAAGTGCATCTGTGTTGGCGTCTATCTGTTTTTTAAGGTCGTTAGCGTCGTCTACTAGTTGTCTTTGTGATTCCGCTAACTTATCAGTGCTCTCTGCGGCGTCATCTGCTTCCTCGACAAACTTCCCTGAGAAGATATCGCCGCCATCGCCGCCAGATCCTGTTCCATTCGCCATAATATGCTCTCCAGTTCAGACTACTAGACAGTAAGTATAAAACTACTTAGTTACGACCTTCGGCCTAACGTACTGCTGGACGAACCCTAGGAACTCATTCTTTGGCTGCTCATAAAGTTCTACCATGTCGTCCGGTGCCCTCTTAGCCCACGTTGGTGCGTCGATACCAAACTTTCGTCCAAAGGTCTTTTTGATACTGCTTTGAAGTTCTGGTTCTAGTATTGATGCCAAAGGCCACTCGATTACTTGTGCCGGTTTAGATGAAACTTGTTTCTCATCTGCGGCGTGTAGACTCTCTGCGTCTTTGCGGGTCCACCGTACACCGAGCATCTTTTTGACCTTATTGAGATCTTCTTCCGCCAATTTCTGTTGCCAGTAGTCAGCGAACACCAACGCGTCTGCGTTGTGCCAGATCTTCTGTGCACGTTCGTCCGTTGGAAGCAGACCCGCTCTTGTAATAACCCGTCCCCAAGTAGCTAGTCTTGGATGGTCTCTTCCTCCGAGGACGGCGTCACTAAAGGGAAGAGTTCCTCCGCATCGAACCTTCTATCTTTCATTTGATTGCTACGTAAGTCGAGTAGTTGCCCTAATGACTCATACGCACCAAACTGCTCCGCGAGCATCTGATTAAATTTTTGTGCGCACGCCAAACGCAGGTCCATTGGTATATCGAACTTGTCCTGGGAGGCTCCACATATAGGACAGGTTTCTGAGTCCACCTCTATCAAATTACCACAGTGGCAGTACTTTTTATAAAGGGTTAGGTAGCATTTTTGCCCTTCTTCGTTCTCTTCATCGTCTTCACTTGTGACAACGTGTAACTTCTTAAGTGGAATATTTAGCACTTCATAGATAGGCACATCATCCAAGCCCACAATCCCAGCAGACACAGCTAACGCTGGAATATTTAATCCACCCTCATCCATGTTTCTGGCGACCCAATAGTCTAATTCAGCATTTGTTGGGGCGAACATCCAGTCTGATCCTCCCCACTCTATTGAAGTACGCGCTATCTTTTTGAGTCCCAGATTAGTAAGTAGCTTTGTCAGCGCTGGATGCTCTTGTTTTTGTTCACTCTGTTGTTTAACAGTGTACTCTTCTTGTAGTTGGTCGGATAGTGCTCTAGCTTGCGCTGCGGCTCCCATGTCCCCTTTATCCATTGCTGCTCGCTCCATTTCGTTTAAGTACTCAAACGACGTCGCTGCCGCCTCTGCTGCCTTACGTCCGATTCTTAGCGTCTTCGACGCAGGTTCTTGCTCAGTGGCTGCACTCTTTTCTGGTCTTTCCTTCGGGTACGGTTGCGACGTCGGCGGTGGTGCGCTACGCGGTGGTTGGTTTTTATACGCAGCAGGCATCAGACGTTGTGCATCGGTCTCTGTTTCTTTTGTGACCCTTTCAACTGGAGAGGTGGTAGGATCATCTAGTTGTTGCGGCATACCAGGAGGACCGGAATGGGAACCGTCCATCCTTACATTTTTCCCAGCGTACAGTGTATGCGCTTCTTCTAGATGTTCTCCTCTAACACGTCTAACACGTCTACCCGCAAGCTCCTCGACGGGTACGTCAGGAACGTACCCTGTTGGGTCGTCGTCTATAACCACGTTTTCTGGAATGCCCAGGTCGTCGGTCTGTTCACTTTGGTCCGCAGGTTCTTGATCTTTAGGCGGGAGACTCCCGCCATCCATTCCAGTTTTCTGTGTTGGCATGTTTCCCCTCTGGTTATTGTTGTAAGAATGACCAGTCTTGGATGTTTATCTGGTTCTTGCCTAGGAGTTCGCGTGGTACTAACGGGCAGTAGTAGTGAGTGCCCCTTAGCTTCGCTGGTTGGCTAGGGTAAAGCATGTTCAGTTTGTCTGCCCATGCCGGGAATTCTTTTTTTGTATAGGGAAGTAAGGCAGAAAATTTATCTGTGTCTACTGAACCGTTCTTGCCCGTCTGCGTTTTCATAATAGATTCATGTATTCCAATAGAAGCCATCTGCTCGACCACGATGTAGCTTCCGAATACTACGTAGATCGAGTAACCTACGCTGGGGGCAGTACACACTTGTATGGCGATGTCGGTGAGTTTGTGTCTTACTCGTAGCAGAACTGGGAAGGTGACTAGTCCTACAAGTTGATCTCCAGATAGCAGATCTTCTGATGGACGTTTTACAAGTTGGATCAACTTGTTGCTTAAAGAGAAACCATCTTCAGCATCGTCGTCAAACAACGCTTCGGTTTCAGGCTTGTCCTCTGTTATCTTCCAACCTTTGTTACGTAGTTGTTCTACGAACGTGCCTATCCCTAAGTCCTTTTCTTGATTCTCACTAGTTGGCTTTTCCTGTGGGGTATCTTCTTTTCTAGTCTCACTGTCTATAGATTTTTCGATGTAGGCATTTATATCTATTAGTTGGCCATAAGCCATCGTTACCAGATCGCGGATCAACGCAGCCTTCTCAGAACTCTTTCCCTGTGTAAGAGGGAAGAACACATCTGCAGATCTTGTGAGGCTGTTTATGCTGGCGAGTGCGTGGAGTGCTTTACGCAATGCGTCATGTATTGCTTCGTAGTACTCCGGTGCGCCTTCTTTCTGCGTAGTAATAAACGCTATAGCAGCGTCTACTTTCCTATGACTGCTCGCCACTCTGGTCGTAACGTTTGCAGGAATGAACTTACGGCGTTTGATCTGGTCGTAGGTAGACTTAGCCATCAGAAGGTTATGCAGAAGATTAACCTTTGATTCTGACGACTTAGTTACTTTGTAGATCTTTTGGAGGGTAGCTTTGATCTGGGAAGGAGACTTTGAAGGGTCGGTAAGACGCCATCCACAGCCTGGGGTGCAGTATTCTCGGTAGCTCGATAGGTGGCGCGGCTTTGCCATTAGTACTTCTCGTCCCGATGTTGGGATCTGGATTGCTTGTAGTCAGTTTACAATCCAGAGTTTTACTTTTTGTGAAAAGCCGTGCTGCCCAAAGGAACTATGCGATGGTGGTTATTGACTCTGTCGCAGTGCTCGCGCTTAGTTGGCGACTAACGTAACTGAAGTTGAAGTTTGCCATAACTCTAGCGTTGCCGTCTTGAGTGAAAGCAGTTTCATTACGATCAGTTAGCCAGCAACCACGGTATGTCCAGATACGATAGGTGGCAGCCCCTCGGAACCAGAATTCATGTGCTGTGAATGCACGGGTCTGCTCGATCAGATCAGCGATTTGTGCGCCAGGGTTAGTGATCCCCAACTGCGCTTCGATCTCATGATCCCACAGTTCTGCCACGCTAGCTGCAATCGTTAGACCTTCCCACCTACCTGGCACGTAGTCCACCGGTTTACCCCAAGTGCGGTTGTTCAACTCGTACACGTGCTCACCGCCACGAGCGTATGCCCCAGAGGTGTCCCAACTTTGTACACGGCCCAAGACAGCGCCGTTTACCGAGATGGTAATACCGTGATACGTTTTTGAGGTAGGCGAATCCGGGGATTCCCAATTGATTTGGTCCGCTAGTACGCCGTATCTGTTACCAGCAAACGGCTGATAATCGGTTCCTGGTGATGAGGCCATAATTTACTCCTTGTCAGACAGGGTACTTGCTACCCGTTGCGTATCCGGTAAATGTGACATAGCGGTTCTAAGCTTGGCAACAAGTTGCTTGTTCCCGTGGCCTACCACGTAAGCCGCCATCGCTTCTTTAAGAGAACCCTTTAGTTGGTTATCAACTGGAAGCGCTGCGGCTACTACCGCAATTTCTTCTACCAGTGCAGGAACCGCTTTGCTTGGGCAGTTCAGTACGTCTGCGGGTACATCAACGTACTCAGCAGCGACTGCTCTTTTATGCGTGTTTAGTTTTATACCAAGCACGAAAGCATCCTTATGAAACCCTCCTAATGCTAGGGATTTCTGAATGCCTTGAAGCTCTTGTACTAACTTTGCCCGTTGTTGCAAGTTACTCATTGGTTCTTCCTATGCTACGGGTGCACGGATTATCTCTTGGCTCGCATCCAGTCGTACATTAACTTCAGCTTCACCGAACAGTATGAACCGAACGATAGCTTCTTGCGTGAGACTCTTGTTCTCTACTCTGACCGTATGCCGAGTTACTGCCACAGTGTCGTTGTCGATTTGTGGCGTGAAGTTAAAGTCTCTCAAAGTCAACGTAGGTACGTCGTCGTCTACCAAGAGGAACGACCAGGAGCCACTGTAGAGGGGGTCATCTCCGAAACCTAGGTCGAGGACGTGGGTAATCTGCAGGTTTACTGTACCCGCACTTGTATTGTATAGACGAAGAAGGGGATCAAAGATCGCTTTGACAGTACGTATCTCGTCCTCAACAGTAAACGAGTAGTTCGCGCCTGGGTCAAGTCTTACAGGCCACAGGAATTTTACTGGAAGTAATGCCATACTTTTCCCCAGTTACATTGGGTTTCTATCTTTGTTTGTGTAGTCCAAGATGACGCGGCCAGAAAGCATCGGGTTGCTAGCTACCTCTCCATACGGAAGGTCCATATCAAAACTGACTGCCGATTTCACTGTAGCTTTCCTACCATCGCGTAGCAATACATCCATCTGTACGAACATGTTTCGTTTTACAGGTGGATGAATGAAGAACACATAAAACGCTTTTTCTTCAACGTTGTAATCTATCGCTTCTATAGATTTAACTATAATTTCGTTGTCGTTGAACAGCAGTTTTATACTTGCTTCTAAGATTCGGTCGTGCAAGGTGCTGCCGTCATCTTCTTGCATGACGGCAGACACCTGCACCATATCTAAATCTGCTTGGTAAACTGCGATGCACTCGGTAACCATCTATTATTGCCGTGCGTCCCAGAAACGTGTGTCTACTGAGTACAGACCGAACAGACGCTTGATTGGGTACCTAATGTTAAAGAAGTACCCGAAGTGGTAGAGCCTACGGTCCAGTTCGTCAACGAATACGTACAGATCTGAGCCTGGGCTGACCTGTCTGATCGTAGGCGGATCTGCCTCTGACCCGTAAGGAGCAATGATTCCAGAAGCGGAAATCTCCTGAAGCTCATCTGCCAAGAACGCCTGTACCAGAGAAACACCGGCTGCGGGGCTGGGCGGGACGATAGAGATAAGTGCCGCGTCCATGTCTCTACGTACCTTTCTGGTCACGTAGATCTTTTGGTTCATGGCGCTGATCTCATTCAGGTCCGGTGCCGATTTGTCTAGTGTAGTAGACTCGGCATACCTGAACGTCGCGGTTCCCACGTCATCCAGCCACACAATTGAGGCACCACCAAGCAGTAAAGCCTCTTTCTCGTTGAAGACCGCCATGTCTTCAAACGATGCAGTATCTTTTCTAAGCAGTGTATCTGCGGGGTCTCTGAACTCTGCGTTCCTGGCAGCGGTATACGCTGCAATGTACGAACCATCAAGTTCCACACTAGTGACGGTTCCGTCATCGAGGATTAGAGATCGAGTGCATTGCTGATTTGCGATCAGCGTGATGTGTCCGCGTCCTGGGTTATCGCCCGAGAACTGGAACGTTTTTGTGGCCAGGTAGATTAACGACTCCGGGGTATCTACATCGCCAAGGGGAGTGCCGATAGGCACGCCTATCCATAGTACCCGTTCTTTAGCTTCAAACGGGTCGGCCATCTTTTCAATAGAAGATTTGGCGTACGGGTTAGCGTTGAAGAACGATAACACTACAAGGTCGGTGATTTCACTAACCGCTTCTGTAGCATCAATAGCATTTCTATAGTCCGCACTTGAGAAGATCTGGTTTCCTGCCGCGTCTTTAACCTGGCAGAAGTAGGCACCAAAGAATGCTGTATCAAACGCGATGTCGCCAGCAATCCAAAGACTATTATCTGTGGTTCTTGGGGCAAGACCCACTTCCATGTCGTCTCGGGTTAGGTAACGGATTGGAATCTCGTATTCAGCGTCTGCACGCAAACGATTTGCTGTGATGTAGTATATCGCTCCCGGATTAGGTTCTCTCCCTTTGTGTTGATAATACACAACAACGTCGTCACCGGGGTCGGTGGCGAACATAACATAGGGAGTAGGGTCGCCAAAAGAATCCAGAATCAGGGAGTATGAAAGGGCTACTCCAGTGGAAGCAGCGACCACTCGCGTAATTTCAGAAGGGGTATCATTCAAGATGATATAATATGCGAGAGGCACCCCTGTGATTCTTCCCAGAACGTCTTGGAAAATCTCGTCTTCTGCAATCGTTTGGTTTACTTTTTGATCCAAGTCCCAATCGATTTGGTCTCTGTCTACTACAGAGAACGTGAAGACGTCGTTGGCCACATACCTTTCAGCATCGCCCGTAGCTGTGGTCCAGTTTCGGAACATCAGCGTGAGGTTATCAGGAAGCGCTTGCGCTTCTGTGATCGCGTCAAGTGTGAAGT
>PJEL010002576.1_pt1 | contig 16401 bp, 10 predicted proteins | sample 1853271 | NCBI WGS metagenome assembly PJEL01 (sample SAMN08108733, study PRJNA415343) | Invertebrate metagenome, whole genome shotgun sequencing project. | host: Globobulimina | place: Sweden: Gullmar Fjord | collected 2015-08
GTACATCTGCAGCGGATCTTCAGTTTTTTCACCAGCCTTAAATGCAGGGGTCGGGGTCGTCGGGGTAACTATCACGTCAACCTGTTCAAATGCCTTTTCAAAGTCCTGCACGATCAGTGTCCTGGCCTGCTGGGCCTTTTTGTAATACGCGTCATAATAACCCGAAGACAATGCATAAGTCCCGAGGATGATCCTCCTCTTCACTTCCGGACCAAACCCCTTTTCTCTCGTCTTCCTGTACATATCAATAAGGTCATCACCCTCAACCCTCATCCCGTATTTCACACCGTCATACCGGGCAAGATTGGACGAGGCCTCGGATGTTGCAAGGATATAATATGTTGCAACGGCATACTCCGTATGGGGAAGCGAAATCTCTACGGGTATCGCGCCGAGAGATTCAAGCTTTTCAATAGCTTCCTTTACCGAGGTTTCAACTTCAGCATCTACTCCCTCGATGAAATACTCTTTGGGAATTCCGATCTTCAACCCTTTGATATCTTGTCCGAGCCCGGAAGTAAAATCAGGGACATTCACATTAGCAGAAGTTGAGTCACGCGTATCATGACCGGAAATAATATTCATTAGAATTGCGGAATCTTTAACATTTTTGGTAATTGGTCCAATCTGGTCAAGCGATGATGCGAATGCGACAAGCCCGTACCTCGAAACTCTTCCATAGGTAGGCTTCAACCCAACTACTCCACAAAACGCCGCAGGCTGCCGGATCGATCCACCTGTATCAGAGCCGAGAGCCGCTAAACATTGGGATGAAGCAACAGCAACCGCTGAACCGCCGCTGGAACCACCTGGCACCCGCTCGAGGTTCCACGGATTACTTGTGCGGCCGAATGCAGAATTTTCAGTTGAAGACCCCATTGCAAATTCATCAAGGTTCGTTTTGCCTGTAAGCACAAACCCTTCTTTATTCAACTTTTCCGTCGCAGTGCTCTCATAGGGAGGGACAAAGTTCTCAAGTATTTTTGACGAGCAGGTCGTCCTGACACCTTCCGTACAAATATTGTCTTTTATTGCAAGAGGAATACCGAGAAGGGCCTGTGCATTCCCTGCCTTCATTTTAGTTTCCGCCTCCTGTGCCTGCTGTAGGGCCCTCTCTTTCACTACAGTCACGTAGGAACCTACCTTTCCCTCTACTTCTTCTATTCTTTCAAGTACGGCCTGGGTAAGTTCTACAGGGGATATTTCCCCCTTGTCAATGGCCGACCGCGCCTCAGATATGCTCAGATTATAAAGTTCCACTGCGCCTCCATAACGAATCGTATTCGTTAATCGTTATATGTTAATCGTGAAAAATAAAGACATTTTACAATTTTACACTATTAGAAGGAAAGCGTGAGTCTATTACAGGGTAACAACGAGGACCTTTCCTGCTTTGGATCTTTGGGACAGTGTGCCACGTTGGATTTGAAGGAATTACTGTGGAATGATAAAACTACATCAATATACTAAGCTTATTTCTGCCCGTCTGTTTTGAACTGTAAAGGGCCTTGTCGGCGGACTGCATAAGTTCTTCCTGGCTTTTCTTCCCGTTGATTGAATTATAAGTAGTCACACCGAGGCTAATCGTGACCTTCATGCTTCCATCTTCAAACGGTATTTCCTGCGACTCAACCAATTTCCGCAGCCTTTCCGCAAGCACGACGGCCCCCTTGATATCGGTCTCGGGCAGAACAATGACAAATTCCTCCCCACCGTATCGTGCCACAATATCAGGTTTCCTGACCGTCTCAATAAATATTCCTGCAACAACGCGCAAGACTTCATCCCCATGGGGATGCCCATATGTATCATTGACGATTTTAAAATGATCGATGTCTATCATTATCAGCGACAACACATGTTTGTACCGTTCGACCCTCGGCATTTCCCTATCAAGATAGTCCTGATAAAACCGGCGATTATAGAGGCCTGTCAGAGAGTCCTTCACCGCAAGCTCTTTAAGTTGTTCTTTGGCCTCCCAAGCCTCTACGGCAAAACTCTCTGCCATCTCTTTTGCCTGCTTCAACTCCATCACTAACTGTTCATACGACAGGTTCAACTTCCCCAACTCTTCATTGGCTTCCTCAAGTATTAAAGAGTAAGGCTTCATGTCGCCGGGATCCATTTCGAAGGTTCTCAGTATCTCAACAGTTTTTTCTGCAATCGAGTCAGTGAATTCATAAACTTCCTCTTCAGATATTTTCAATTTATCCTGGAGTGCACTTTTCAGCTCTCCGAATTTTTCAATACTCTTATTTCCATGATAAATTGAAGAAGATATGTCAGCCAGTGAGAGAATTTCAACGATATTGCTAATTTCAGGAGGACAGGAATCTTTTTTGTGGTGATACGCAATCGGCAAATAAATATCTTCTGGTAGCCCCCATTCTTTCAGAATCTCACTACCGACTTCCATGTGGTCAAATCCAAAGACCTCTCTCTCGGCCTCATACGTTTTCAGTCGCGAGATCTTCTTTTTATTAATGACCCCTAAATAATCATCGGGCCTGCTTAAGTACATAACAAAAACACCTATATCCATAAGCAGTGGGGTCACAAATGTATCCTCACGGGTCATCCCCAGCTTTGAAGCTATCATCTCAGCGCTAACTGCCGCTGTTATTGAACGCTTCCAGTAATGCTCATAATTGAAATCATCTACCGCGTTTCGCTTAAATCCCTTAACAATCACAAACGAGAGTGCAATATTCTTCAGAGCCGCAATACCGAGTATATTCACCGCTTTTTCAATGGACTCCACTTTGTATGGAAGGGCATAAAACGATGAATTAGCGACTTTGAGAATCTTTGCCGTAAGCGCAGGATCAACGGAAATAATACTCGCAAGCTCAGTGATAGAGGAGTTATCCTTTTTCACCTCCTGTATAATTCGCATCGCAATTGCTGGAAGAGAAGGAAGCGTAGCAACTCCCTGCAAAAGAGAACTTAATGTTTCCATTTAAGAGTTTTCCTCATTTAAGAAATATAAAATATCGATACACAATACACCATTTTAGTTATAATTCGGCTTTATCCTGGAATAACTTTAATGTACATCACTTCTCTCACACCGCTAATTCAAATTTAATTACAGCCACTTACATAATACTAGCCGCTCAGTATACTATAAACATTGCTTTGACGCCTACATTTCAAGGGATACCGTACTTTATTTTGCAGTTATAATACATTTCCAATATAATTGATACACCGTGGCCTAATAAATAACCTGAGAGGAATTGAATGAAAAACAAAAAAACACCGGCCGAAGATCCAACCGAGTTCGACGAACAAGAGTTCAGGATCGATGACGCCAGACACGATGTAAGTCTCTTCTCAGAGAAAGATATTTATTTATTTAAGGAAGGTAACCACTTCAGGCTATATGACAAACTTGGTTCATACTGCATGAATGTTGAAGGTGTTAACGGAGCGTATTTTGCTTTATGGGCCCCGGATGCAAAAGAGATCACAGTTATTGGCGACTTTAACGACTGGGACAAGAAGTCCCACAAACTCATGCTCAGAAATGACGACTCCGGCATCTGGGAAGGATTCATCCCCGGAATTGAAGATGGCGACATATACAAATACCATATTGTTTCCAAGCATAATAATTACACCGTAGACAAAGGCGACCCCTTTGCCCTGTTCTGGGAAGCACCTCCAAAAACCGCCTCCCGTGTATGGGATCTGGATTACACCTGGAGTGACAAGAAGTGGATGAAAAGCCGCCATAAACACAATGCTCTGGATGCCCCCATGTCAATATACGAAGTGCATCCTGGTTCGTGGAAACGGCCAGCAGAAGACGGGAATGCATTCCTGACTTACAGGGAGCTTGCACATGAATTGGCTGACTATGTCATCGAAATGGGGTTTACACATGTAGAATTACTGCCGGTCATGGAGCATCCCTTCTACGGGTCGTGGGGTTATCAGACAGTTGGATACTTTGCCCCAACCAGCCGATACGGGACGCCGCAGGACTTCATGTACTTGATCGATCACCTCCATAAAAACAACATAGGCGTAATTCTCGACTGGGTTCCCTCGCATTTTCCATCAGATGAACACGGACTCGCCTATTTTGATGGTTCGTATCTGTATGAACATGAGGACACAAAACAAGGATTTCACCCCGAGTGGAAGAGCTATATATTTAATTGCGGAAGGAATGAAGTACGTAATTTCCTTATCAGCAGCGCCTTGTTCTGGCTCGACAAATACCACATCGACGGGATACGCGTAGATGCAGTAGCGTCCATGCTCTATCTCGATTATTCGAGAAAAAAGGGGGAATGGATACCAAACAAATACGGAGGCAGAGAAAACCTCGATTCCATTACTTTTCTAAAGAGATTGAATGAGGCTGTCTACGAATCATTCCCGGATGTCCAGACATTCGCCGAAGAGTCTACAGATTGGCCCATGGTCTGCGGACCAACCTATCTCGGGGGGCTCGGCTTCGGAATGAAGTGGAACATGGGTTGGATGCACGACACGTTAAGCTATATGTCAAAAGACCCAATTTTCAGGAAATACCACCAGGACCAGCTAACGTTCAGTATTTGGTATGCATTTACCGAAAACTTCACACTGCCAATATCACATGATGAAGTAGTGCACGGCAAAAGCTCCCTTATCGGTAAGATGCCAGGGGATGAGTGGCAACAAATGGCAAACTTAAGGGTATTACTCGGATATATGTATGCCCATCCAGGGAAAAAGCTGCTGTTCATGGGTTGTGAAATTGCCCAGCAGAAAGAGTGGAACCATGACGAGAGCCTGCAATGGGATTCACTCAAATCACCATCCAATAATGGGGTGCAAAAGTGGGTCAGGGATCTGAATCACTTTTACAAAAACGAACCTGCGTTATACGAGATCGATTTCTCTGAGGAAGGGTTTGAATGGATAGATTTCCACGACTGGGAACAGAGCGTTGTCAGCTTCATCCGTAAAGGAAAGGACAGCGCCAGCGTGATTCTCGCCGTCTTCAATTTCACGAGCGTTCCGCGACACAACTATATAGTCGGCGTTCCCGGTGGAGGCATGTGGCAAGAAACATTGAACAGCGATTCAGAAATATACGGCGGAAGCGGATGCGGCAATTTAGGCGGGGTCAAAGCGAATGCAACAAAGGCGCATGACAAAGACTACTCTATTTCAATAACGATTCCCCCGCTCAGCATTCTTTTTTTCAAAAACAGCCAGCCTTTGAAGTTATTAACTACCGCAAATAAATCCTCGACTAAAAAGAAACGTAAATCAAAAGATATAGTATAACTGTAGGGACAGCCACTACCCGGCAAACACGCGAAAATCCAGTTCCTCAAAAATCGAATTCTTGCACTCCATCAGTTCAAGCATTGCTGTATCGATACTGCCGGATGCAAAACTCTCCAGCAAGTTATTAAAGTTAGCAATATGCTCTTTCGTTCGTCCGGCTGAGTATTCCCTGGCTGTATTTGTCGTCATTAAGAATGCCCAGTCGCTGCTCTGGGCTAGCAGCAGCTCACGTGTTAGCTGGTTTAAAAGTCTGACTTTAACTGCATCGGTTTCTTCGATATACTCAAAGGCAAGCTCCTCAAGTTTATCAGCCATAAAGTGAAGGTGCCTGTAGATCCAGTCATTCTCACCGTTCAGCCATACATCATAGTACCCATTGTGGCCCCATGATGTGGGGCTGGGGGATATGACCTGATTATGCGGATGCATGCCCAGATATTCAGAAGGGGTGATAGCCTTAAGATCACCATTTTTGTGAATCTCTCTGAATACGTTACACAGGAAGTCAGGCCCTTCAAACCACCAGTGTCCGAAAAGCTCGGCATCATACGGCGAGACTAGCACAGGTGGGCGATCCATAAAACCGCTAAGTGTATCAAGCTGAGTAACTCGTTCAGCGTGAAAGTGAGAAGAATGCTCCGTAACTTTCGCTGCCGCCTCTTCGGGATTATACGGTTCCTTGAGTTCCTCGTTACCGGTTATTCTGTAATATTTAATACCCGTAAATACCCTCTCACCGTCAGGGCTGATGTACGGTTTAATATATTGAAAGTCAAGATCGTAGCCCGCATCCCTGTAAAAATCACGGTAACAGAAATCACCAGGATAACCTTCATGAGAACTCCACACCTGTTTCGACGACAGCGGGTCCCTTCCGAACGCTGCGACCCCGTTCTCAGTATATACAGGCGCATACACTGAATATCTCGGAACAGGAGTTCCGTCCATAAGACCCTGTGAATCGAGAAAGAAATATTTCAGGCCATGTTTCTTCAGCACCTCGTCAAGGCCATCGCAATAGGCGCATTCCGGCAGCCATATACCGTCCGGTGATCTGCCGAAGTGTTTATTAAATACGTCTATGGCGAGCGAGACCTGGACATCAACCGCCTTCTGATTTACGCTGAGTAAAGGGAGAAACCCGTGAGTGGCGCATGAGGTAATTATCTCAAGTTTACCAAGGTCACTGAAATGTCTGTACCCGTTCAATAAATTGTTGTCCAAAACCTTGCTAAAAAATTCTTTTATTTCTTTAAACCTCTTGTTATAGAAAAAAGCCAAGGACAGAAACTCGTCGTCGTCTTTTAATCTGATCGACTCCATTTCCGATAGCTTGATAAGTTTATCCAGATATTTTTCGTACTTCTCGATAAGATGCTCATCTGAGAGCATTTCCAGCAGAGGAGGAGCCAGAGAGACGGTCAGTCTGAAATCCACATCATCAGCGACCAGTTTCGTCAGCTTCATAAGCAGCGGAACATATGATTCAGTAATTGCTTCAAACAGCCAGTGTTCTTCCAGAAAGTAGTCGTGTTCGGGGTGTTTTACAAAAGGCAGATGAGAATGAAGTACAGGGAGCCAGTATCCTTTTACCATATTATCCTAGTTTGCTATCATTTTTACCGGATGGCAAAATTCAATTATTATATTAGAATGTGCTGAACAACGGGGTCTCACGTAATACTGATACTTCCCGGTAATATTCTATTATCTCCGACCCGGACATAGCTTTTCCAGCAGAAGGCGCTCCGACAATTTTGCTCTCGCCTTCTATATTCGTCATCCAGACTTCTTCTGGCAGCGAAGCAGGACCGGTTGAACGCTTTTCATTTTCCATATCATGTTTTTGCTCAACTGACTGACTGTTTATAGAAGATGTCTCGGCTGGCGATCCAGATGGAGAAGAAACCGTTCTGGATTTCAATAGACAGGCAAACCCTTTACCATTAACTACCCCTATCTCAGCAACAAGAGGCTTAAAAGAAGGCTGATAATTAACATAGCTCTTACCGATCCTGTCCATGACTTCAAACGAGCATATCTCATTCAGGCCTTCATCCTCATAGACCTTTACCATTAACTTCGCAGAGCCGGACTCCAACTTTTTCTTATTGCCGCTTAACAGGTTCCCCGTTACTTCCCAGTAAACAAAGCTGGTATCCATATTCACGGGCATAAGCACGATAGTGTCAATGTTATACCCCTCAGGAATTTCATAATTACTAGCAGGCCCAGTTTCTGAGGTCACATGAATCTTCATTTCTTTATCAACTTTATTCGATTTAGGAGTCTTCTTCGATTTCTTCTTAGCAGTACTTTTTCCTATGGCTCTAACCATACTTTCCCCTTCATATGCGCCCCCTTACATGTGCTATTGAAAACACTATAGCAATTCTTCGTCAGTCGGGGTATAATTCGAAAGTAACATAATTAAAGCTACTTTACAAGATTATTTTCTGTGCTATGATTTTAACATAAATTTTCATTATTAAAGTCTTTTTGATCACCAGCATAGTACATCATTTAACCCTTTCGATGAGTTGGTACGAGATATTTTGAGGCGCTTTTAGAAATGCTTATAACCATGATTGCGTCAGAATGTGCACCCGTCGCAAAGGTCGGCGGACTGGCCGATGTTGTATACGGTCTTAGTCGCGAGCTTGAAGTGAGAGGGAACGATGTAGAGATTATCCTCCCGAAGTACGACTGCATGCGCTATGACCAGATCTACGGACTTGAACAGGTATACGACGATCTTTGGGTGCCGTACTACAATGATTCCGTTCACTGTTCTGTCTCATTCGGTTTTGTCCATGGCCGCAAGTGCTTCTTTATAGACCCCCATTTCAATAAGAACTTCTTCAACCGCGGTACCTTCTACGGCGAAAAAGACGACCCCGAACGGTTCGCATTTTTCTGCAGGGCAGCTCTCGAATTTTTATACAAATCGGGAAAACGCCCGGACATTATTCATTGTCATGACTGGCAGACTGGACTAGTACCCGTCATGCTTTATGAAATTTACCAGCATCTCGGCATGTCCAACACCCGTGTGTGCTATACACTGCACAACCTTAAACACCAGGGGCAGGCCGGAGAGTATATTCTCCGTGAAACCGGACTGAATAAGCCAGAACATTTTTTCCATCATAACCGCCTTCAGGACAGCAGTAACCCATTTGCAATAAACCCCATGAAGGGCGGCATTGTTTACTCTAACTTTGTCACAACCGTTTCGCCCCAGTATGCAGAAGAAGTCAAATATTCGGACAATAGCAACGGGCTGAGCCATACACTGTACGTGCATAGCAGCAAGTTCGGCGGTGTGCTCAACGGTGTCGACTATGATGTATGGAACCCGGCTACAGATGTGCACATCCCATACAACTATGAAACAAATACCCTTGATGTCAAATACGGTAACAAAGAAGTGCTTCGACATAGACTAATGCTGCGGCAGGATTATAAACCTATAGTCGCATATATCGGCAGACTGGACAGACAGAAAGGCGTAGAGCTTATCCATCATGCAAGCCTTTATGCACTGGAGCACGGCTGCCAATTCGTGCTGCTAGGCTCCAGTCCAGACAATGGAATAAACAATCATTTCTGGAATCTCAAGCGCCACCTGAACAATCATCCTGACTGCCACATTGAGATAGGCTTCAGCGAAGAACTAGCGCACCTCATTTATGCAGGAGCAGACATGATAGTTGTACCCAGCCTGTTCGAGCCGTGCGGCCTGACCCAGTTAATTGCCATGAAATACGGGACAGTGCCTATTGTGCGAAAAACAGGCGGACTTGCAGATACTGTATTTGATGCCGACTATTCTGACAAACCCCACAATGAACGCAACGGATACGTTTTTACAGATTGTAATAATGCGGGATTGGAGTCAGCATTGCAGCGCGCAATCGGCATGTGGTATTCCTACCCACAGCACTTCAAAGAATTAATGACAAACGGAATGAATTATGATTATTCATGGAACCACCCAGGGCAGCATTATCTGAATATCTACGAACATATCCGGAATAAGTAAACCCATTCCAACTGATAAAACAGTTAGTTAGTCTTCCAGACCGTTATCCCTCGCAGTCACCAGCACAATCCCCTGTCCTGGACGGAGGTCATATGTGAAGGGCTCCGGGAGGTAGTCAAGAGGATACTCAGGAGATACGTCACTGCATGGGGCCTTTGACTGCATGAAGTCACACAAGCACTCTGTCTGAAAATTCTGATGGTTATGAATGTCCTTATTAAGGATTAGCAGGGCTTCATCCCGTGTCGAAGTAGATGCTTTCCACATCAGGAGTATCTTCGGATTATCCGACTGCAGTATTTCCGTAGGCGCCTCTTCCTGAAATACAGCATATCTTGCTTTAATCCCGTTTACACTCTTTATAAATGATGTAAGATCTATGTCTGTGTTCTCCCAGTCCTTAGGTCTCGTCTTCACTACGTGGAGCTTCTTCCTGAATCCAAACTCTAATCCTATAGGCATCATGGAGCCGGCTGAAAATAGAGATGAAAAAAGATAGCGCTGCTTCATCGCATTTATATTACCGTCAAACTCCTTGCACAATCTGTCAGTATCGTGGCTTTCCGCAAAACTAATTGATGGAGCAGTCTCTCTTGTGAGGTCATACTGGGCCAGGAGCCAGGAGCCCTTGTAATCCCACCATTTTGAACTGTTGAATATATAGTCAAATCCCGCGCTTGCGGTCCTCCTTGACTGGTCCGGAGTGCAGCCGAGCGTTTCGGCAAAGAAATATGTATCTGGGTATTTCGCTTTTGTCTCTTTGATCAGGCGTTCCCAAAGGGCCCTCGGGAGCTGGTATGCAGCATCACAACGAAATCCCTGAAACCCGATGTCGATAAGATACTCAACAACGCTTAAGAAAAACCGATAGAGTCCTTCCGGATCACTTGTCCCTCTGTGGTCGAACTTCGCAAGATCACCCCAGACAACCTTCTTTCCGTTTTCCATGGCATATGGATGGGAAATCTTCCCTTTTCTATACCATTGGAACCACTCGGGATGTTCCTTGATCAGGCTGGAATCAATAGCACAATGATTAATCACAAGGTCTATCATCATCCGCACACCACTTTTCTCTGCTGTCTTCACAACTTCTCTCAGCTGTTCTTCTGGTGTCTGACTGCTCTCAGGGTCAACAAGGAGATGGTGCAAGCTGAAGTAATCCTTTATAGAATACAGGCTGCCGGAATAACCGGGGTACTGAACAGGGTTCACAAAAACCCAGTTAAACCCCATATCTGCAGCTCTTACGATGTGCTGTTCCCATTTATTGAACTTCCCGGCAAGCAGAGGAAACAGGTTATAAATAATCATCTTCTCAGGTGGTCTCATTTTTTGTCCTTTGAATATTAGTTAGCTGCCTTGAAATACATAACGACCCTACCTTCATCCGGCCAAGGTCTACACATGAACAAATTAAGAATATCATTGAACGAAAACTGTTGCAACATGTTTCAAATCAGAATAACAATAGAGGCCCCGCTCAAAGCACATTCAATGCACACGCATTCCTCTCATCTCAGATCTCACGGATACACAATTAAAAAAATCCCTTGCAATCCATATAGCTTTATGATATAAATTTTCATACTCCTCTATTCACGTAAACCATATTCTGTCATTTGGAGATTCATGCCTCCCAAAAAGAAAGCGAAGAAGTCTGCTCAAAATAAGCTTCGGGACATAGCTTGGGAAATCGGCAAGGTACAACCTGGCAATCCCGATACCGATCACATCGCCCTCCTCATGATCACCCCACACAGAGGACATGTGTACTGGCATATTCAGAAAAAGATCGTTGACAAACTCGCAAAGAAGCTTGAAAGCAAATGTGGCCACACCTCTCTTGTCATAAGGATTCATGATGTAACTGACATTATGTTTGACGGCACAAATGCATCTGCTTTTTTTGACCTGGAAGTCGGAGCATACACTGGAAACTATTACTTTCAAATACACAGGACTGCAAGGAATTATATTGCAGAAGCAGGCCTGCGTGCAGGAGACGGATCATTTCATTCACTTGTACGTTCAGCCACTAAATATTTTGAGGGAAGCCGGCCTTCGGGCAACTATGACACAAAAGGACTCTTTGTCAGCAGCAAGGCAAAAAGATTATTCCCAGTAGAAAACATTTTCGATGCCCCGGTCTTTGATAATATGAATCGCTTGCTTGCCGGAGTCACACGAAAAGCCCCTCTGTCTGTGGCCAAAGTTTACCTAAACATACACAACAATAATGGCCCGAATGGTCAAATGGAATCATTTATAAAGAGCATATCCGAAAACATAGTAAAATTCGGCGGGAATTCCCGACTATTTTCTGCTCAGATGAAGACAGAACCGGCAAAGTCGGCTACAGAAAAAATCAATTCGTCTTCACTGACACTCTACAGAAAATTGAAGACTGCCCATGATAAGACACCTTTCCATCTTGTCCATTGCCACAACTGGTCTGCGTCAAAGGTCGGTCTCTCCGCTTCAAAGAAACTCGGCCTTCCCATGGTCCTAACGCTTTATTCAACCGAGTTTGAGCGCTCCAGTGGAAGCACTGCTAACCCGGACTACGCAAAAATCTGCTCAATTGAACAGGAGGCTGTCCTTGCTGCGTCTCTTGTGATTGTTCCTAACTCATCTACTCAGCAGCAGGTAATAAACATGTACAGCGCCGACCCTGATAAGGTGGTTATTATTCCTCATATATTTCAGGACCAACAGTCGGACACCCATACGAATTCTGATGAAGTAAAACGCAGGTTCGGCCTGATCCAGCATGCGCCTATCGTGCTCTTTGCCGGAGAGATCTCACATGCTGCAGGGGCAGACATAATGGTTGAGGCATTACCAACTGTATACCGCAACCACAGCAATGCGCAATATGTATTTGCCGGAGATGGCCCTCTGAAAGGAGAACTGGAGTCCCGCTCCTGGAGCAGCGGGATCGGAGAAAAATGCCACTTTATCGGTCATGTGCCGGGGAAAGATTTTGAGGCCCTTCTTCTCGCATCTGACTTTATTGTTATCCCGGCGCGTACTTGGCAGGACGACGGCGTGGCCAGAATGGCAATCTCACACGGAAGGCCTGTACTTACTACTCAGCAGTCAGGCATATCCTGTGTAAAACACGGAGAAAACGGTCTAGTGACATTTGACAATCCGGGTTCGATCGTTTGGGGAATTCAGGAGATGCTCGCAAATCCTCTTCACGGAAGTATGCTCAGCATCGTAGCAAGAAAGAATGCCGGTGAGCCCCATTCCCATGAAACTATAGCTGCCCGCCATTACATGCACTATGAACAGGTTCTGAAGATCATCGGAGGTGAAAATGCCTAAAGGATACCTCGCATTCGTCCTTCATGCACACCTGCCTTATGTCCGGCATCCGGAGTACGATTCCTTTCTTGAAGAGCGCTGGTTCTTCGAGGCGATGACCGAAACATATATTCCTATCATCAAATTCTGCAGCCACCTGATTCAAGAGAAGGTCAAATTCAAATTCACCCTATCAGTCTCTCCAAGTCTCCTTGCCATGATGGAGGACCCGTTGCTGCAGGAGAGATATAATGATCACTTAATTAAGATGATAGAGCTCACTGAGAGAGAAATGGAGCGCAACAGTCAGAACCCTCACTTTCATTACCTTGCGGGGATGTACCGCAATATGTTTTCGGAAGCGCACGACATATTTACCAACCAATATAAAGGGAGAATCGCGACCGCATTCAAAGAGCTGCATGATATGGGGGCTATTGAGCTTATTACTACAACCGCTACTCATGCCATCCTCCCACTAATCTCTCAGCATGAAAAATCGGTTTCGTTGCAAATCTGCACAGGGCTGGACTATTTCGAAAGTGTATTCGGGTTCCGTCCTCAGGGCATGTGGCTTCCGGAGTGCGCTTATTACAGGGGGCTCGATGAGCTTCTTGCAAAAGAGGGAGTTCGATATTTCATGCTTGAATCTCACGGCATAGACAATGCAAGCACCACACCTTTTTACGGAATACATGCACCGCTATACACGCCTTCGGGGGTGGCTGCTTTCGGACGAGACAGGGACAGCACTAAACAGGTCTGGTCAGCAAGATCCGGCTATCCGGGTGATCCGGCCTACCGCGAATTCTACCGTGATATCGGATACGATCTTGATTACGAATACATTCAGCCCTACATTTCAGGGGACGTCCGTGTGGACACGGGACTGAAGTACTTCAGGATCACCGGACCGACTTCGTGGAAAGAGCCATACTATCCTGATGCCGCAAAAGAGAAAGCTGCTCTGCACGCAAGTGACTTTTTATATAACAGGATCGCCCACATTGAGCATCTTTCCTCTGCAATGGATACTTCCCCTATAGTAGTAGCACCGTTTGATGCCGAACTCTTCGGACACTGGTGGTTTGAGGGGCCTCAGTGGCTCGATTTTGTCATCCGCAAAGCCGCGTTTGACCAGGATGTATTGCAACTGACTACACCTTCTGACTACCTTGACCGTCACCCGGTTCACCAGACAGGATACCCTTCTGCCTCAACATGGGGGCACAAAGGCTATTTCGAGACATGGTTGAACAAAAAGACGGACTGGATCTTTCATCAGCTCTATGACTGCAGCCACCGAATGGAAAACCTTACTGCCCGGAACAACAAAGCTAGAGTGCCTGCACTTACCCGGAGGGCTCTCAACCAGTGCATGAGAGAGCTGCTTCTGGCACAGAGCTCTGACTGGCCGTTTATCATCAACAATGGGACATCCGAAGAATACGCTGTCCGCCGCGTTAAAGATCACGTCTCAAGGTTCCACTACCTGGCCGATGCGGTCGACAAAAATGCCATCAGCGAAGAGCACCTCTCGACCATCGAGCAGATAGACAATATTTTTCCGGAAATTGATTATAAGACGTTTTAAACTGAGATCAAATCAGACATATTCCCATCTGAACCCCTACAGTCCAAATGAATCAACTGAAATTATTCATTTTCTAGAAAATACCGTCTTAAGTATTAATAATACCCACGGCATGCCATGCAGAATTAGATCAAACCAGTCTATTGGGCGGACAAGCTGACCCCTTACAATCATCTGAATTTTCTCAACGACATGCGGAGGATTAAAGGGAGCAAGCCCGAGTGTCAGGCAGAGAATTATTACAATGTACCATGGAAGCTGGTTGAAAAACTTCACCATAAAGTGAGTATATCATAAGAAAACAAGGACGATTATTCTGGTGAGTCAAACATATGGCTTAATCTGTCGCGGGCTTCATTCAGCAACAGCGGCGGCTCTGGCCATTGTTCAAGAATCACAGAGCCCTCATACTTTCTACCCTTCATCCGTCTTACAAATCCGAAAACACCTGACGTATCTTGTCCAGAAGGCCCGGTAAATGCTGGCAGATGACTGTCACTGTCCCCGTAATTTTCATGCATATGCACATGAATAATCGGCACATGGGATCCGAGAAGATCAATATACTCCAGATAATTATTGCGGGTTTCTTCCTGCAGATTAGCATGTCCAAGATCCAGACACATACCAACATGGGACGAAGGCAGTTTCTTCTGTTTTTTTAGATATGCAAACAGTTCATTAAAATCGTCCGGAGAGGTAAGGGGGGTGTTTTCGATGGCTAGTTTAATGCCGGCTGCAGCAGTCCGTTTTATAACCGGTTTAATCGCATTGACATAGTCCGCAATCATCTCTCCATTTACGAGATGAATATTCAAAAGTGATGCTCCGATATCCTGAGCAAGTTCAATGTCCCTAAAAATAATCTCATGTGTTTCAGGCCTGTTAGGTTCTGCACGCAGCGAAGTATGTACAGACAAAGACATGTTATGACTGATAGCTGCTTCCTTTATATAGGAGCGAGTCTCACTATCTAGATCGCCTTCATCCCAGCCCTCCCCTGATTCTTTCTTATCCGGGAACCACTCAAAGGCATCAAACCCGTTTGCCACTGCATACTCAAACGGCAGCATTGTCGTAAGAGCTGAAAATGCGGTTTGGTTGCCGATCCTAATTTTCATAAAGAACCCATCCGCAGATTACTCAGATTTAAAAAATCATTAACTACATATAACATATTTCAAGCATGCCTTCTAAGAATAATCTTTGTCGTTAAAATCTGTGTCATCTGCGAAATCTGCGGACTAGACAATCCCAACCTGCGGCCGGGTCTGGACTACATAATATTTTCCTTTTGAATAAACACCTTCTATATCCTGAGGAAACCCGAAGCTTTTTTCCAATTCAATTCCAATCTTTGTGACCGCATCAATTAATTGTCCTTTAAAATTCTCATCCCATGTAAGCGCGTCCTGAGTATAATCAAGTGATACCTCTCTGGGCTCATCTAGCATCACGCTGTCATAAAGACCGGCGCCAGCATACCCTTCCAGGTCCTCTGCATTAGAATCCGAACGAAAGATAAGCCCTCCTCCGAACAGCCCCGAACTCTTGCTCGGATAAGACTGTATGCTGTAATCAGGAGAGTCCTTTTTTGAGATAAAACCCAGCGCCCTTCCCGGATAGTTTCCAACAAGCGTTTCTCCAAGACCAGGCACCGCTTCAGTATAGAGCTCATTCATATCGTTTGTAGAAGGGTTGACCGTATGAATCACAAAGGCATACTCTGCATCAACAACCTGCTGGATAAGCACCGCCATAGAAATATCTTCGTGTGAAATCTGCCTTGCATTACGGCTAAGGTATGCTCGTTCATTCCATTTCGATGCCCACACACGCTTTATGCACATCCATATATCATCCATTCGCTCAGAACGGCCGAGGCCAGCATTCTCCATCACTTCTTGTAGCACCGGCCATAAATCATCCGGCGCATTGATACCAAGAATAGTATTGCGAATTCCTGACAGGACCTCCGTTGCGTTTTCGTCAAGCCGGCCGAGCAGTTCATTGTAGCGACCTGCGGTCTCCCTGTTTATCTCAAGTGCAATTATTTTTTCGAAGATACCGAATGGCAATGCCGCTGATACTGGCAGATGTATCCAATTAGGTAGTTTATTTTCAAGGCTTTTAAGATTGTTCGACTTGCCACCTACCA
>PJEL010002577.1_pt1 | contig 16396 bp, 15 predicted proteins | sample 1853271 | NCBI WGS metagenome assembly PJEL01 (sample SAMN08108733, study PRJNA415343) | Invertebrate metagenome, whole genome shotgun sequencing project. | host: Globobulimina | place: Sweden: Gullmar Fjord | collected 2015-08
TGGCCATGGGCCTGCAGGGGGCTATCTTTCCAGTACACCCGAAGGCAGACACTATTATGGGTTACAAAACCTACAAGTCTGTTCTTGATATACCAGAGGAGATTGATCTGGCTATCTTCACGATTCCTCTGGCCGGTGTCATCGATGTACTGAAGCAGTGCATCGAAAAACGGGTTAAGTTCGTTCATCTGCTCACAGCAGGGTTCAGCGAAACAGGCAGAGACGAATTCAAGGGTGCAGAAGAGGAAATCGTCCGGATTGCGCACACAGGTGGAATCCGCTTGGTCGGACCCAATTGTATGGGGGTGTATTGCCCGGAAGGCGGACTTTCCTGGAATGCAGAATTCCCACAAACGCCTGGTTCAGTAGGTCTTTTCTCCCAGAGTGGGCAGCTGGCCTCTGATATCATCCGAACCAGCAAACTCCTGAAAACCCGCTTTAGCAAAGCGGTCAGTTTCGGAAATGCCAGCGATCTCAAAGCCAACGAATTTCTGGGTTACTTTGCAAGCGACGAAAAAACGGAGATTATCGCAGGCTACATTGAAGGGCTTGGAGACGGGCGGGCATTTTTCGAAGCGGCTCGGCGCATCACCCCACAAAAGCCGGTGGTTATCTGGAAAGGGGGTCAGACAAAAGGCGGGAGTCGCGCCACACAGTCTCACACGGCAGCCATCGCTGGATCACAGGCCATCTGGGATGCCATGTGTAAGCAAACAGGTATTATTTCGGTCAGCTCACTGGATGAAATGACCAACACCTTGCAAGCGCTGCAGATGATGCCGCTACCAACCGGAAACAGAGTGGCCATATTGGGTGGTGCCGGCGGTGGCTCTGTGACGATGACTGATTTTGCCGAAAAAGAAGGGCTTTCTGTCCCTCAACTGGCTGATAAAACGATCGAACAATTGGAAGCCTTTATCCCGGTACAGGGGAGCAGTTCGAAAAATCCGCTGGATATTATGCCAGTGCTTTTTGGTGAGAACAATTTCCAACGGGTTATCGAGCTACTGAGAGAGGACCCCAATACGGATGCGCTCATTTTTAATCTCAACCCAGCCTGGATGTACAGTGGCATGGGCCGCTCAAGATTGATTCTCTTTATTGAATCGGTTGTCAAGGCAGTCAAAATGCTGCAAAAGCCGCTCTTCATCTCCCTTGAACAACAGGCAAGCCCTCAACTTGCTTTCATCAGAGAGGAGATGGTGGAGCTGTTTAACCAGGATGAGATTGCAACCTTTCCTGATTTCTCCCTAACAGCACGCATTATCAATAATCTAATACAGTACTACAATTTCAGGCAGGCATTTTGAGTTGGTGTTGGTGGCAGATAACTCACCTTTATCATCCAATTTATTTACTTCTCAGCTATCTTGGTTTCTTAAGGCAAGATATGGATGGGTGAAAGAGGGGAATTTGGTGTCAAATCAGATGCGCAGTTCGTCTTTGATCTTAGCAATCAGCTCATTCAAGCTGTTATTCGCTTTGGCCAGCTCAGAAGTCTGTTGCTGGACCAGTTCCTCTAATTGACTTTTATACAGTTCCCGTTTCAAATGATGCTTGATACGGGCTTTGACGATAGGCAAACTGAAGGGCTTTGCGATATAGTCAATCGCCCCCAGTTCAAGACCCTTTGCTTCATGCCCCACATCACTGACGGCTGTAATAAAAATAATGGGGATGTGCTTTGTCTGTTCTGCTTCCTTCAGTTGCTGGCACACTTCATACCCGTTGGCGTCAGGCAGCAATACATCCAACAGTATCAGATTGAAAGATCTGTCCGCCTTTGCGAACTTCAAGGCATCTTTGCCGTTTTTTGCCACCTTTATCCGGTAATCACCCTTTAATGCGTCAACTAGAATGTCCAGATAAATCGGTTCATCATCAACAATTAAAATTCTTGGTTTTTCCGCCATTTAAATCTCGACAATTAGTGAGTTGTCAAAAATCCTCGTTTTCCATTATTTTTCTATAGCTTAAATCCCGAATCCGTGTCCAGCTGTTTCATATTCATTGCCACTTTTACTCATTTAGTGAGAGTTCCCGGCTTCGATTCCGCAAGTTAGTTTCTGGTCGATAGTGAGTTGAAACTCCTTTTCTATAGCAGAGAAGATCGTCTCCTGGTTGAACACTTCCTGCACTCTTTGATACCCCCCTCGTGCTAACTTTTTCACCTGGTCGGGATTTGCGATACAAGTGCTCAAGGCCTCAATCAAAGAATCCTGGCGATGCGGATTGACCAGAATCCCCTGGTTTTTATCTGTGATGATCTCAGGTATACCTCCAATATGAGAGGCGATCACTGCACATGATGACGCCATATATTCGATAATCGACCAGCCGAAAGCTTCCTGATACGAGTATAGAAGACCGACATCTTTATCACTCAAAAATGTCATGGGATCCACTCGACCCCAAAAAAAGATACGGTCTGCCAAACCGAGCTGACCAACCAGTGCTTTCAGGCTTTCCATCTCCGGCCCGAAGCCTCCGACGTAACACTCCCAACTTAGATCAGTCATTTGGGCAAACGCCTCGATAATTTTATCCACTTGCTTGCGTTCGCTAAGATTCGCCACCACCGCAAACTTCAGCACGGCATTGTTTTTTTCCACAAATGGCGGTGCTTTAACTGCATTATGAAACATACGCAGTTTGTCCTTGAGAAATTCTTTTTCCGCAAAATGGTCGAATAATGCTTGAGAAGGCACAATCACCTTGTCAATCAGTTTGGTATATTCCCATTTTACTTTAGCAGTCGCTTTCAGATCCCCGTAATTGCCAACCCGATTTATATGAGGAATTTTTTTGAGTCTGGCCGCCAAACCGGCTGTCCGAATCCCCTTGGAAATATTTGTGATCACAAGCTCTGTATCATGATCCCGGAATATTTTGAAGAACTTCCTGAGTGCAAAAGGCGAATAATCTGTGCCGTATCGAATGGGGAGACAGTCCAGATTACGTTCTCGGCACTTCTCGATCAGTAGATCTTTTTTCCGGCAGACAATCAAAGGTCGGTGCCCTTTTGCCTGCAGAAACGTCGCCAGTTCAATCATCCAGGTCTTGATACCGGCCCAGGAAGTGGTTGCATTATTAAACAGGATATTCATGTGGACATCTAAATGAGAGAAGCAACATGCGCTGGTTTATCGGTTAATAAATTATCACTATACTCTTCTCTCTTTTCCCATCACAGAGGGATGTTGGTCAAACTGATAGCGCTTCTCTCTGGTTCAGTGGTGTTCATCATATCATCCAGCTCAATGAAATCGCATTCCAGGTTGATATTTCCATACCCTTCAGGCATACTGAGATTTCCTTTGGAGTTCTTTGATGACCCTGGGTAAAACATCTTTCTTTTCCCTGGAAAAAGTTCCCACGATGTTATCCATCCGCCCCTTGGCGCTAAGGCACATCGGTTCTATATAAACATCAGCCACGGTAACAATCATCATGACCCATCTAGAATTCAGCTATAGTTCCGTACTAACAGACGGGAATGAAGAGGAGGTCAAAGATGCCGGCATGATCTCGTTCAATGTGGATTTTTCAGAAGATCCCGACAGCAGCGAGTTTAAACGTGTCTGTTATTCAATGGCACTGGACGAAGTCACCACACTCCTGGCAGAAAAATATGGAGAAGAGATATTTGAAGGGATGCCCGATATATCAGTCACCATCTCCAGTTTGAAGATCGCCTGAAAATTAAGAGATCATGCCTATTTACGAATATATCCCAGCCAATCCTAAATCCGAATGTCGTTTCTGTAAGCAAGGATTTGAGCAGTTTCAAAAATTGAGCGACGCTCCCGTCACAAACTGTCCGGCTTGTCAAGCACCTGTGAAAAAAACAGTCTCTCTTTGCCGTGCCGCAATTGTTGAAATATCTGCAGAATCCACCAGTGTTGAAAAACAGATAAAGAGCTATGAAAAACAAGGAATGCATAGCCATGCAGCAGAACTCGCTGACACACATTCCGAAAAGACCAACGACAGTCGTCTCAAAAGCAGGGCCAACGAAAATTACAAAAAAGCGGGGTACAATGTCAGCGACTGACCCCTGTCTTTATGCATCGCCCGGAATCCGAAATCATATAATAAACGGCAACGCGTTAATTTACTAATCGTGAATCGGGACCAGATGTACCGGAATTTTGGAGTGTCGCATCACTTGCCTGGTTTTGCCTCCCAGCATCATTTCAACGATGATATTCTTGACATGATATCCCATGACAATGACATCACAACCGTTTTTCTCCGCTTGCAGCACAATCTCTTCAGCAATATTACCCTCCGTGACCAACGCTCTATCGACTTGGATCTTCTTTCCATCATCCATCGACCTGGACTGCTGGGCCAATTTTTCCAAAGTTTCCTGGATAATCGGAGCTTCTTTCCGTTTGCCCAGCATAATGTTTTGAGCAAAAGCTTCATTCTCTTTTTCAATCTTTTCGTAAACTTCCTTCCCCATAAGGTCAATCACAAGATTTTTTGTGTTTGAAGTGGTCTCTTCGATAACATGCAACATGACAACAGAAGCCTGACAACTTCCGGCCAGCCTGATCGTTTGCGTGAAAACCTCTTTGGCGTGATCGGAAAGATCCGTTGTAAATAAAACTTTCTTGATAGTCGGAATCATTGAATTACCTGATTTTATGATTTAAAATACATAATCACTCTCCGGATTTGAAGCCCCGAATCTGAAATGCTATAAATCTCATGTATACTATGGCGAATACTTACGCTTGTACTGCCATCAAAAACAATCCATTGTCGAGCTATCTCTTATCTTAGACAAATCTTTAAGAAAAAGAAATTGTTATCTTCAAAGACGATGTGGATCTGGTAGAAAATTTACAGAAAACCAGTAAATCGATAACATTAAAAGACACACATAAAAACCATGACACCGTGACTTGGATTAAAAGAAAAGTATTTCACTTTTCTTCCTGATACCTCACCACCTCCGGGACGAAGACAAAGAAGTAAAAAATACGATGATCAAAGATCTAAATACGCCATTATCTGCTGAGAGCAATCTACAGGAGATTGTGGTTACCAAAGAAAAAGCCGTTTTCTGGTTGGATGAGAATGGTCACTGGCACAACGAAGGGGGACGAATCGAATTAAAAAGGATTATCCACCGATTTAATTCATCCATCCAGAAAGATATAAACGGATATTTTCTGACCCAAATTAATTGCGACAGACTGGAAAGGGTCTATTTCCCTTATGAAGACACAGCCCTGTTTGCCATTGATATACACAAGAACGATCCTATCACTCTGCGCCTGAATACCGGACAACGCTTACCGCTGTACCCTGAAAATCTTTTTGTTGCTGGAGAAAGCTTGTATACGCTCATCAACGAAGACTGGATAAAATTTTCAGAGCGAAGCCTGCTTAAAATCTCAACCATGATTGATTATGAAAAGAACCCCTACGTTTTTATGTACAAGGGTAAAGAATATCCAATCCATGAAAAAACAGGTAATTCTGAAAATTGATGCTATATGGTGAATTCGGAAAAGAGGTTGCTAAAAACTAATTTTTTATATATAAAAAGCACTCATAAAGTCCGATATTCAGAATACTTTGATTCTGATAACAAAAAAAGTTCATCAATCATACTTTAGGGAGGAAGAAGATGGTAAAGCGAGTTTGTGCATTATTGAGTGTTCTCTTTTTTTTGGCAGCAGGCACTGCCTCTTTATATGCCGCAGATGCTGAGGCCGTTCTGGGCTTATGGCTGACAAACAAGGAGCCGGAAGCAACACAGATCGAAATTGTGAAATGCGGCGAAAAATTCTGTGGCAAAGTTGCCTGGACAAAAAATGCAGATGCCCTGGATAAAGAAAATCCAGATGATTCACTCAAAAGCAGAAAAATCCTCGGTCTAAATATGATTTTTGATTTTACCTACGACGCTGACGATGACCGCTGGATTGATGGATTCATTTACAATCCCGAAGATGGGAAGACTTACGATTGCCGCATGTGGCTGGAAGGAGCCGATACATTGAATGTCAAAGGCACGGTCGGTCCTAAATGGATGGGGATCGGTAAAACGGTGACCTGGTTCCGCAAAAATTAGTCATCTGAAATCGCCTGCAGGGAGTGGCAGTCTGAACATCATCAAGGTGAACAGGTCTGCCAGCCCAGACCCGCGCCCCGTTGTATCCTAGGACAAAAGACGCTGTCCCACACCATTTTCTACTAGCTGGGGTTCCTGACGATTTGCTTTAATAAAAGCTTCTTCTTTGAGTTTAAACCGCTCGATCAGTTGCTCCAGTTGGGTCGCAAAGGAAAATAGTTCCTCCGATGCCGAAGCGGCCTCTTCAGAAATAGAAGAGTTCCGCTGTACAATGTCATTCACCTGAATCAACCCCTTGTTGATTTCCGCAATCCCTGCGCTTTGCTCACTGGATGCAGTGGATATCTCCATTACCATACTATTGACGCTATTCACACTTTTATGAATTTCATCCAGTACCTCTGCGGTTTTACTCGCATTATCAACTCCTTTCACAATCTCACGGGACGATTTTTCAATCAGGTCTGTTGTATTTTTCGCGGCCTCAGCACTGCGTGACGCCAGATTCCTAACTTCTTCTGCGACCACCGCAAATCCCTTACCATACTTGCCCGCTCTTGCGGCTTCCACTGCAGCATTTAAAGCCAGGAGGTTGGTTTGAAATGCAATTTCATCAATCACCTTGATGATTTTTGAAATATCCGCTGAGGTCGTGTTGATTTCATCCATCGATTTCAGCATCTCTTGCATCTGGTCGTTCCCGTTTTGAACTGTTTCCAGTGCATGATTGGCTGATTGCTGCGCTTGAGCTGCATTTTCATTATTATTCTTGGTCTTTGCTTCAATTTCACCCATCGACGAAGAAATTTCCTCCAGACTCGCAGCCTGCTGAGATGTTCCATCTGCAAGTGCTTGCGCAGAGCTGGAAAGTTCCTGTGACCCGGTTTTAACCTGACTGCTTGTCGTTTTCACCTGTTCGATGGTCTGACCCAGCATTTCAATGGATTGATTGGTTCTGGTTTTCAACTTTTCCAGGTCACCTTTCAAATCTTCTGTAATACGGCCAGACAAATCACTATTGGCCACCGATTCAAGAACTCGGTTCAGGTTGCTAATCGCAAACTGCAACGAATCCATCAGTGCGTTAAATGCGGTCCCGGTTTTACCAATCTCGTCCCGACTTTTAATCTCTACCCGTTTGACGAACTCGCCTGTCTCTTCGATATCGCTCAAGGTTATGAACATGTCCTCCAGAGGACGGGTCATCGATCTCGAAGCGAAAAATGTGATCGGAATAATCACCACGATACAGCCCAGCAATATCAAGCATAACATTTTGAAAATCTCCCAGGTATTTGCCTGGGCTGTTGCCGTCGAATAAATTGAGGAAAATGCACCAATAACCTCGGCTCCTTGATAGACAGGGAGAAGTGCCTGGAGGTAGTTTTTTCCATTCAGATCTTTCTTGTTCATGGTCACCACCTGGGTCTGAATATCCCAATCATCGGCAACCGATTGGAAGGCGGAAAACTTCAGACTTTCAAAACCTTCCGTGACCCCGACACTCAATCCATCCAGATGGAAAATGTTGATTTCAGTTCCGGTCAGATCAGACAAACGATTGACAAAACTGCTATCAAACCTGTGAACAGCCATCACCGATCCAACCTGTTCAACCAGGTCTTTACCGCTCTCAAAGTCAAAAACAGCTAATGTAATCGGATAGTAAATGACCATGGTCAGGAAAGACCTGGACCTTTCAAAATAAATACGGCTTTTATCCGGTTTGACATTATTCAATTTCAGGGAAAATTCCGGAATGGTATCTCGCTTTTTCCAATAGTCATCGTTAATCAGGGACAACTCAGCACCGGTCTTCAGCGTACCTGTAATAACACCTTCTTTAGGATAGGGGAATCCAAAGGTGGACAGATCATCCTCTTTGTGAATAAAGGCTGTCAAGTCTCCGTTCTTGTCGTAGATCGCCACTTTCCAGAGATTACCGGTAATGGCATTATTGTAAATGGATTTGATCATTTCCCGGGCTGTCGTCACCGCCATGCTAATCTCAGCCCCTTCTACTTTCTGCTCCAATATGTGTTTAACCTTCGAACCCATCTCATCAGAAATGGAAATCTGGTGTGAACTGATCAATAGTTTTTTGCCTGTCAAAGACATATCGTCCCGTATGATCCGGACCGACTGGCTCAGGAGGTTCTCAGCCTGATTAAGATTTTGGCGGTAAATCATAAAGAGGGTGATACTGGTGGACAAAACCAGAACGATCAAAATTATCCCCAACGCACCAAATATCAGTTTGTTACTCAGTTTCATCTTATCTCCATAACGAGCAGAATTTTTAATCAGGCGTACAAAAAGTATTCGTACTTAGGACTTCTATAAGTATACACAAAATGACACCAAAAAAAAAGCCGGATAATTTGTGATATCCGGCTCGTGGAACACAATTAAAGGTTCAAACTACGCAGATGGTTTGTAATCCTTGTACGTTTCTCGAAGTATGTTCTTTTGTAGCTTTCCTGTAGCGCCATGGGGAAGTTCCTCAACAAATATAACATCATCCGGCAGTTGCCACTTGGCCAGGGTTTTCGTCAAGTGCTCGATTATCTGTTCTTTTGTAACGTCAGAACCAGGCACTTTGACTGCCAGTACCAGGGGTCGTTCATCCCATTTTGGATCAGGGATGGCTATAACAGCAGCTTCTGCAACGCCCGGACAACCAACCGCCTCGTTCTCCACATCAATTGAAGAGATCCATTCGCCGCCTGATTTAATGACATCCTTGGAGCGATCGGTAATCTGCATAAACCCATCAGGATCGATATTTGCCACGTCACCTGTATCCATCCAACCATCTGCATCAACAGCCTGCCCCCCTTCTCCTTTGAAGTAACCTGAGCAAATCCAGGGACCCCGAACCAGCAGGTTTCCGGCTTTCACACCGTCCCAGGGTAGTTTGTTGCCTTCGTCATCCACGATCTTCATTTCAACACCATAAACCGCACGGCCCTGCTTCAGATTCAGGCTGTTCATCTCATCATTGGAAAGGTTCTTGTGTTTGCGCTTAATACGGCAGGAGGTTCCCAAGGGGCTGGTTTCTGTCATTCCCCAGGCGTGAAGCACATCAACCCCATAGTCGTTACGGAAAGTCTCGATCATGGAGCGAGAAACCGCGGAGCCACCAATGATGGTTGCCTTCATGGAGGAAAATTTCTTGTTGTTCTTTTTGACATAATCCAGCAGCATCATCCAGACAGTGGGAACACCGGCGGAGAGGTTCACCTCTTCAGTTTCCATCAATTCGTAAATCGATGCACCATCCATGGCACCGCCCGGCATTACCAGCTTGGTGCCACACATAGCAGCTGCGTAGGGAATCCCCCAGGCATTGGCATGAAACATCGGTACCACAGGTAGCATAACATCCATGGACGACAAGCCCAGTGCATCAGGCATGCAGGCCGCATAACTGTGCAAAGTGGTTGATCGATGGCTGAAAAGCACGCCTTTGGGATTTCCCGTCGTACCGGAAGTGTAGCAAAGCGAGCAGGCTATATTTTCATCCAGCAACGGCCATTCATATTCATCACTTTCTGCATCCAGTAGCTCTTCATAGCAGAGCACATTTGCCAGTTTAGTTTCCGGCATATGGGCCCGGTCAGTCAAGATGATGAACTTTTTCACTGTTGGAAGTTTGTCCGCCACAGCTTCCAGCAGCGGCACAAATGTCAGATCCGTAAAAAAGAACTTGTCTTCGGCATGATTTACAATATAAATGAGTTGTTCCGGAGCAAGTCTGGGATTGAGTGTATGGCACACAGAACCCATCGAAGCCACGCCGAAATAGAGTTCCAGGTGGCGGTACCCATTCCAGGCCAGTGTTCCGATTGTATCACCCTGTTGGGTGCCCAGTTTCGTGAGTGCGTTGGCCAGTTTGCGACAACGGGTTGCACAATCCTTATAAGTATACCGGTGAATGGGACCTTCTACCGATCTGGAAACAATTTCTGCATCAGCGTGATTCAAAGCGGCATGCTCAATCATCTGAGAAATCAATAAGGGTCGATCCTGCATTAAACCTAACATAACAAACCTCCTTTAAAGTTCTTTTTTTATATAGTTCCCCAATTAAGTCTTTACGAGTAATCCCTCTAATTAAACCTCCAGCCACTCTTGACGAACGGTTGGATTGTCCAGAAACTCTTGTGGAGTTCCCTCAAATACAATTTGCCCGTGACCCATCACATATAGTCGATTGGCAATCTTCAGGGCAATAGTCAATTTCTGCTCAACCAGCAGTACCGAAATACCCCGTTTGGCGATCTCCGAGATCAGATTCTTCACCAGTTCCACATTATTGGGCGCCAATCCTTCAGTGGGTTCATCAATCATTATCAGATCCGGATCTCCCATCAATGTGCGGCACATGGTCAACATCTGCTGCTCACCACCAGACAGCAGACCCGCTCTTAAATGGGAGCGTTCGGAAAGAATGGGAAACAGCTCGTACATGTCTTCAAAACTCCAGCGGCCTTTCTGTTTGGCACTTTTCTGACCTAATTGCAGATTCTGCAACACAGTCAGTGCTGGAAATATCCAGCGATCTTCAGGCACATAACCAATCCCTTTATGCGCGATTTTATGGGAGGGAAGTCCGGCGATATCTTCCCCTCTGTATTTGACTGTTCCCTGGGGTGTTACCAACCCCATGATGGATTTGCATGTCGTAGAGCGTCCCACACCATTTCGACCCAGCAGGCTGACAATTTCTCCCTCTTTGATATCCAGGTTCACACCCTGCAGGATATGGCTTCTACCATAATAGGCATTCATATTTTTGACTTCCAGCATTTAAACCTCCTCCTCTTCACCCAGATACGCTACCTGGACAGCTTTGTTATTGCGAATATTGTCCGGTGTATCTGTAGCAATAATTTCACCGTATACCAAAACTGAGATACGGTCTGCCAGATCAAATACCACGCCCATATCATGTTCAACCACGATCAGCGTCTTGCCCTTACTGACGAATTTCATCAGTTCCACCGCCTGTTCTGTTTCACTGTGACTCATACCGGCTGTCGGTTCATCGAGTAGTATCACATCAGCCCCGCCAGCAATTGTGATGCCGATCTCAAGCGCTCGTTGTTCAGCATATGATAACTCTCCAACCGGGATACGGCTGCGGTGTGTCATATTAATCTGTTCAATGATCTCTTCCGCCTTTTCGTTCAACTTCGTTTGTTTCCCCATCAGGTGCCAGAAAGAGTATTTATATCCGGAAGACCACAATAAAGCACACCTGACATTTTCAAATACGGTCATCCTGGCAAACAGATTGGTCACTTGAAAACTACGGCAGAGACCCAGGCGATTTATTTGGAACGGCTCCAGGTCGGCGATCTCCTGCCCGTTCAGTTCTATTTTTCCCTTGGTCAGATGGTAGTAACCACTGATCAGGTTAAAGACCGTGGATTTCCCGGCGCCATTGGGGCCGATAATAGCATGACGCTCTCCTTTTTCGATGCCAAGATTGACGCCCCGAATTATTTCACTGTCACCAAAACTCTTGTGCACGTCTACCAGGTTCAGTGCGATTTCATTTGTCATGTGATGTTCCCCCCTTGCATCTCTTGTGTCATTTCATCCCACTTACGCCCAATCTTTCGTATCACCGGCCGCAGCATAAAAAAGCCCGCCACTATTAGTGCAATGGAAAGTACCCAGGGAGGCCATGAATTTGCCTGAAATTCCACACCAAAAAGGTGCATGGGATTATCAGGTTCGATACTGAGGGAGAGATGGTAGTTTATTTCTACGAAAATCAATGCTCCGAAGAAGATGACCAATCCAGCCCCCAGCGCAGCCAGATAAGAAGGAATCAGATCTTTTAAGCGTCCCGCTCGCCAGATCGGTTCATGCACCATAATGATACCCGCCATACCGTTTGGGGCCCACAGGATAATAATAATAAAAAGCACACCCAGGTAAAGCTGGCCTGCCATAGTGATGTTTACCAGGGTCAGATGCAGAAAAGTGAACAGGACTGCGCCAATAATAGGTCCGAAGAAATGGCCCACACCACCGATAAAGGTCATTATCAGAACATTCGCGGAAGCGAGCGCACCGATCATTTCTGAGTTGACGATTTCATAGTTAATGGCCAGTAAGCCACCAGCAATACCGGCAAAAAACCCCGATAGAGAAAATTGAAAAAATCGTACTAAACGGATATTGTAACCAACGAAAGGGGCTCTTTCAGGATTATCTCTGACGGCGTTGGCCATCCGACCCAGAGGTGTCTGGGTTTGCAAATACATTAATGCTGCACTGATTATCAGCCAGAAAGCGATCAGATAATACACTTCAACCGGTTGTCCAAAACCGACACCGGTAATAGAATAATCCAGCATCCGGTCAGCAGAGATACCCTCTTCTCCGCCGAAAAAACTCGGAAACAGCAACACACATGCCACCACCAGTTCTACGAGACCCAATGATATCAGCGCAAAGGTTGTTCCTGCTTTCTTAGTGGAGATATAACCGAGGAGAATAGCGAAGAAAAAGCCGGCTATGCCACCTACGAGAGGAATCAACTCCAGAGGAATGACAGAGACACCGTCATTTACCGATTTAATAGCATGAATAGCGATGAATCCACCAAAACCATAAAATACCGCATGGCCGAAGGAGAGCATTCCCCCCTGACCCAGCAACATGTTATAGGCAAGCGCAAAGATAATGGCAATGCACATTTCTGACATCATGGTAACGGAAAAACCTGAATCGAAAATCTGCGGTAGAATGATTAATAGCAAAGACGCTCCGACCCAAATACCATATCTCTTCATCACTATCCCTTTTCCACCTGTTTGATTTGTATTTTCATTTCTCATGATTCACGTTCTCCCATAATGCCTTTTGGTCTGAATATCAACATCACCACCATCAGCACATATGGTAACAGAGGTCCGGTGCTATCGATCTTAATCCGCCAGAGATCCGGAAACCAGGGCTCAACTCCGAGCTCAATATTAAAAACTGCCAAAAGATCAACCAGGGAATAATCATACCCCACGGCGAACGTTTGTAGAGCTGCGATAAGTAAAGAAGCGATGAATGCCCCGGTCAGGGAGCCCATGCCCCCCACGACAATTATCACAAAAATGATAGGACCTACTAGGATTGCCATGCTGGGACTGGTGACCATGTAATTCCCACCAATCACGCCCGCCAAACCTGCTAGAGCAGACCCACCCCCGAACACCAGCATGAAGACACGGGGCACGTCATGCCCCAGCATACCCACCCCTTCAGGAAGGTCCAGGGCAGCCTGGATAATAATGCCAGTCCTGGTTTTGCTTAACAGCAGATAAAGAGCTGCAAAAATCATCACCGCTACGACCAGGATGAACATTCGATAAACTGGAAAATTGCTGTCATAAAGTTGGAACAGTGTAAAATCCAACGATTGTGGGACCTGATAATTCAAGGCAACCCGCCCCCAGATCAAAAGAATTAATTCTTCAATCATGAAGGCCACACCCACCGTAAACAATAGTTCAGCCACATGCCCATGTTTATGGACCGTTCTTAAGCCATAGCGTTCAATACCAGCCCCAATTATCCCAACTAAAATGGGAGCGATCACCAGGGCGGGCCAAAAACCGATAAAGGTGCTGATCTGGTAGCCAATATAGGCCCCCAGCATATAAAAACTGGCGTGGGCGAAGTTCAACACACCCATCATGCCAAAAATCAATGTCAGCCCGCTGGTCAGCATAAACAAAAGCATACCGTAGACCAGGGTGTTTAATAGTGAGACAACGTAAAATTCCATTTGATAGATTATGCTGAGTAGTTGTTACATCGATGAGGTGATATCCAGGATTATATATCTAAAGACAGAAACACCATCTTTAAAAACAAGGGTTGAATTTATTCCTGCACCTCTGATTTAAAACATCTAGCCGTTGTTATGAGTGTCGCACCGCTTCAGACATTGAAGGTATGTGTGCGCTTCGAAAAGCCTTGATTGACGCTCTCGAAAAACAATCTTCTGTGATTTATAACTCCGGAATATCTAATTGGAAGGATCTGACAAGAATATACCGGTTTATCGGGTCAACATCTACAAAAAACCAAACCCGGTTACCGCCTTTAAAACAAAGCGGCAACCGGGCAGACGAATCAGTTTGCTACCTGAATCTTACGGGCGTTTCATCTTACAGGAAGATGGTGTCGCAGTATCCAGTGCCTGAATCTTAACTTCAGTTGTCGGACCAAAACCAGTTTTTTCACGATCATACTTCACGTTTTTACCATCAATCTTCGTGAAACGAGAAATATAGAGCGGTTGCAGTAGTTGATGATCCTTTTTGCCCATCACAACCTTACCATAATATGTAGTATGTTCCATTCCTTCCAGCGCATAAGCCACAGCTTTGGGGTCAGCACTGCCAGCTTTGTTAAACGCTTTGACCACCATTTCCATCATGGTGCGAATACGACCATAATACCAGGGTGCTTTCTCACCGTCGCTGAACTTGTCATTGTATGCCTTGCGGAACTTCGCATCAAAAGGTCGGTTCTCTTCAACATTCAGATTGTCATGCCACTCGGTGACCTGACGCAATCCATTCATGGCACTTCCCAAGGTTGAAGGTGTTCCCAACCCACCTGCATAAAATGTATAGAATGGGACTTTCAGACCCGATTCCTTAACGCCTTTTCCCAACAGAGACATATCTGTTCCCCAGTTGCCGGTAATGACGGCTTGAGCGCCTGACTTCCTGATCTTGGCAATATACGGAGAAAAGTCCTTTATTTTACCAATAGGATGAAAGGTGTTTCCCACAATCTTAATGTCCGGACGCTTGGCTTTCAGCATTTTCACAGAGGCTTTAGCAACTGCATGGCCAAAGACATAATCCTGACCGATCACATAAACCTTTTTAATCTTTCGATTCTTTGCAATAGCGTCTGTAATTGCCGCAATTTTCATGTCTACATGGGCGTCAAAGCGGAAATGCCAGAAATCACACTTCTCTTGAGTAAACGCCGGAGTCACTGCCGCATAATTAAAGAAAAGAACCGTTTTGTTCGGATTCCGTCGGTTGTGCTTTTTAACAGCTTCAATCAAAGCACCAGCCACACTGGAACCATTCCCCTGGGTGATAAAGCGAATGCCCTGATCGATGGCATGCTTCAGTTGCACCAGGCTCTCTTTAGCACTGATTTTATTGTCAAAAGGAACGATTTCGAGCTTCATCCCACCCAAAACACCGCCTTCAGCATTGATTTTATCAGCCATAAACTTGAAATGCTTGTTGCCGGCATCTCCGACATCACCAAATGCTCCTGACAAGGGATCGATATAAGCGATCTTGATTGTCTTTGAAAAAGCTGAGGTTGAAAAAACCGAAAACACAAATGCGCCCACCATGAGTAACAATAGACTTTTCAATTTCATCACTGTCTCCTATTTATAAATTTAACAAGGCCATTCAATTCAAACAAAACTGGACAAATCGATTGTCGAACCGATGCTGGCGATATGGTACCACAAAAAACGGGCTCTGACCCCGTTAAACACCTGGCCTACGGATCGATATCTTATTTATCAACATAACGCCAAATGGTTTAAAGCTAAGCTATTCACTTATCAGCAAATCAAAGCCCTGTCAATTTTCCATCCTTTTTTTTTCCTGACGACAGAAGGCCAATGCTCATATAGCTGAATAGTATACCGGTCATTAGTAACAAGACTTATGCCATAGCGTTGAATTACTTCTTAAAACTACTTTATCAATTATATTCAACAGCTTAACAACCAAGACCATTAATAATAACCACAACCACGCGACCATCATATGTAGCGTGCAACACTTTTGCTCACATCAAAAGTGTTGCACGCTACACCTCATCCGCACCCGATTCTAACTGATACAGTTTGATTTTACGATAAAGTGTGCTCCTGTCGATATTAAGGATTCGTGCCGCCTTGGCTTTATTCCAGTCTGTTTGATTCAAAACAGTGAGAATCTCCTTTTTTTCAGCATCCGGGGTCTTTTCCGGTTTGTGTTTTTTTAGATGAAATGTCTCCCTCAGCTCCAAAGGGATATGATCCAATCCAATATTTTTGTCCCGGCAGAGGACAAACGCATGCTCAATGGCATGCTCCAGTTCGCGGATATTGCCCGGCCAGTTATAATTCATGAAACGCCTGTAGACGTCATCAGTCACCCCTTCAATCTCTTTCTTAAAACTCTTACTGAACTTCCGACAGAAATGATCAACCAGCAGCACAATATCATCCAGCCGTTCCCTGAGAGGCGGTATCTT
>PJEL010002578.1_pt1 | contig 16390 bp, 12 predicted proteins | sample 1853271 | NCBI WGS metagenome assembly PJEL01 (sample SAMN08108733, study PRJNA415343) | Invertebrate metagenome, whole genome shotgun sequencing project. | host: Globobulimina | place: Sweden: Gullmar Fjord | collected 2015-08
AACATGGCCGACGCTTTGGGTCCCGGCAATCCGCTGCTGTCGAAGGGGGCGACCCGCGAAGACGTCGAAGCGATCACCTGGCGGTTTGCCGAACGCGGGGCCAGGGTTTCGGCGCCGCAGTACCTGCGCGCGCAGCGCGCGATCCGACTGATCGGCGATCACCTGAACGCCTTTCTGCAGAACTACGACGTGCTGATGACCCCGACCATGGCGCAGCTCCCACCGCGCCTCGGTACGCTGGATACGATGCGCGACGACTTGGACGGCTTCAACCGGGCGGTCCAGCCCTACGTCACCTTTACCCAGATGTTCAACATGTCGGGCCAGCCGGCCGCTTCCCTGCCGCTGCATTGGACCGCCGAGGGCCTGCCGGTCGGCGTCCAGATCGCGGCCGCGGTCGGGGAGGAGGCGCGGCTCTTTTCCCTGGCGGCCCAGTTCGAAGCGTCCTGTCCATGGTTCGACAGGATGCCGGCGCGCTGAACTGCTCACGGTCGCGCCCGCGGTCGTCGAGGGAAGCGGCCGGGCGCAAACTCTCTGGAGACGCTATGTACAAGCTATACTGGGCGCCCGACACCGGGGCCTTCGCGCCGGAGGTGGTTCTGACGCTGGCCAAGGCCCCCTTCGCGAAAGTCCCGGTCGACCACGCCAGCAAGGAGCAGCGGGGCGAGGCCTACCTCAAACTCAACCCGATGGGGCAGATCCCGCTGCTGATCCTGCCCGACGGCAGCATCATGACGGAGTCCGCTGCCATGGTGCTGCATCTGGTCGATCGCTTTCCCGAAGCCGGTCTGGCGCCACCGCCGGGCAGTTCCGAGCGCGCGGTCTTCGACCGCTGGCTGGTGTTCATGGCCGTCAACCTCTACACCGGCGATCTGCGCTTCTACTACCCTGAACGCTATTCCAGCGACCCGGCTGCGGCGGCGGGCGTCAAGGCGGCGGCGGCGCACGATCTGGACCGTCAGTTCCTGATCCTGGAGGCGGCGATCGGCCCCGGCCCCTTCCTGCAGGGCGCGGATTACAGCGCCGCGGACCTCTATCTCTTGATGCTGGTCGACTGGTATGCGCCGGCGCGCGACCTGCCGGGGATCCGGCGGCTCTGCGATGCGTTGATCGCCGTGCCGGCTATCGCTGCCGTCAGGGACGTCTATGTGACGGCCTGATCTCGCCCGACTTTCGCCTTTGTGTTGATTTGATCTCTCTGACACAAGCGCATGACGGGAGTCTGAGAGGATGTTTACCATTTTATAATGTGATCGCGACAGTATTAGGGCTCCCAAAGCCGTCCGATTGAAGCGCGACGGCGCGAGATGCTGTGAGCGAGAGAGATCAATGAAGCCCTTAGCTGCCGTTAAGAACATCAAGCTGACGACCAAGACGATGGTTCTGACCATCGGACTGATCGTCGTGGCCTCCGCCGCCTGTGCAGCGGCAGCAATCATTGCCATTCAGGCGGAGATTCGCGATCAGGTCGTGGTCAGCCAGTCCGTCAGCCTGCGCGTTGCCGCGGATGTCTTCGCCGAAAACCATCCTCAGCTGCAGATCACGAAAAAGGGCTCGCAGGTCGAGCGCATCGCCATCGACGGCATTCCGGATTTCCCGGATCACGACATGATCGACCGCGTCGGCTATCTGACCGGCGAAACCGCGACGGTTTTCGTCTGGGACGAAGAGACCAAGGATTTCTGGCGCCGCACCACCAATATCAAGAAGGATGACGGCAGCCGCGCGATCGGCACGCCGCTCGGCCAGAAGGGCGCGGTCTATCCGATCGTGACCAAGGGCCAGACCTTCCGCGGCGAAGCGGTCATCCTCGGCAAGGCCTACTACACGATCTACGCGCCGATCTTCTCGCCCGAGGGCAAGGTCATCGGCATTCTCTACGCCGGCGTGCTGAAGTCCAACATCAACGCCGTGCTCGACTCGCTCACCACCCAGCTCGCCATCACCGCCGGCCTGGCCATTCTGCTGACGGCCCTGGTCGCTTTCTTCATGTTCCGCAGGCTGCTGCGGCCGCTGCCGCGTCTGGCCGAGGTCATGGATCGCCTGGCCCGCGACGAAACCGATGTCGAGGTCGCCTACCAGAACCAGGGCGATGAGATCGGCGACATGGCGCGCGCCGTGCAGGTCTTCAAGGAAAACGCGGTTGAGAAGCGCGGTCTCGAAGAGGCCCGCCACGAGCAGGAAGCGCGGGCCACGGCTGAGAAGCGCGAGGCTATGAACAGCCTGGCCAGCGAGTTCGAGCAGTCAGTCTCCGGCAAGGTGACCTCTGTGCTGGACGCCGCGGCCCATATCGATTCCTCCACCAAGGAGGTGAGCAACCTCGCGACCCAGACCAGCGAGAAGAGCGCCCAGGTGAGCAGTGCCGCCGAGGGCGCCAGCGGCAACGTCGGCAGCGTCGCCGCAGCGGCCGAACAGATGTCGGCCTCGATCGGCGAGATCGCCCGCCGTGCCAGCGAGTCGGCCAAGATCGCTTCCAGCGCGGTGAAGCAAGCCGATTCCACCAATGAAACGGTGCAGTCGCTCGATACCGCGGCGCAGAAGATCGGCGATGTCGTGAAGCTGATCAACGATATCGCCGAGCAGACCAACCTGTTGGCCCTCAACGCCACCATCGAGGCGGCGCGCGCCGGCGAGGCGGGCAAGGGCTTCGCGGTGGTCGCCAACGAGGTGAAGACCCTGGCTTCCCAGACCACCAAGGCGACCGAAGAGATCTCCGATCAGATCAACGCCATGCAGCAGGCCACCACGGAAGCGGTTTCGGCCATTGCCGACATTCGCGGCGTGATCGGCCAGGTCAACGAGTCGACCACCGCCATCGCCTCGGCGGTGGAGGAGCAGAACGCGGCGACCCAGGAAATCGGCCGCAACGTCGAGTCCGCGGCGAACGACACCGCCAGAGTATCCTCCACCATCACCGAAGTGCGGGCCGCCTCGGAGCAGACCCTGACTGCCGTGCAGCAGGCCGTGGCCGCGATCGACGGGCTGAACGGCGATGCCAACGACCTGAAACAGGAGGTTGGCGCCTTCCTCAACAAGGTTCGCCAAAGCGCCTAAGCGCGTTTAGGTATCGGTCGGCACCCGATGTGGCGCCGACCAGCAAATGTCCTGGCGTGACATGAGGGGGCGGCTCAATGAGCCGCCCCTTCCTGCTTTTAGTGGAAAGTCGGAAAGCTAAGCCGCGAGGCGGTCGGCGAGTCCGGCCTGGGGGTCGAGCCCGAGCATGAGGTTCATGTTCTGCACCGCCGCGCCGGAGGCGCCTTTGCCGAGGTTGTCGAGCACCGCGGCCAGCACCGCCTGGTCGCCGGCGGCATTGCCGAAGACATGCAGGCGCATGGCGTTGGTGCCGTTCAGTCCCTCGGGATCGATATAGTCATGCGCCGCGCTGTCCTCGGCCGAGGCCACGGAGACGAAATCCTGTCCGGCATAGTGCTCCGCCAGCGCCCTGCGCAGATTGTCCGGCGTGGGCCGGCCGGGCAGCGCCCAGAGCTGCAGCGGCACCCGGACCAACATCCCCTGGAAGTACTTGCCGACGGAGGGCACGAAGAGCGGGCTGTGGTCGAGGCCGCTGTGCAGTTGCATCTCCGGCAGGTGCTTATGGGCCAGCTTCAAGGCATAGGCATGGTAGGTGCTGGTCATGTGGTCCGGCGCGCTGGCGTTCTCATAGCGCTGGATCAGGTTCTTCCCGCCGCCGCTGTAGCCGGAGACCGCGTTGACGGTGACCGGGAAGTCGCGGCTCAACAGGCCGGCCGAAATCAGCGGCCGGATCAGGGCCACCGCGCCGGTCGGATAGCAGCCGGGGTTGCTGACCCGCTTTGAGGCCGCGACCTTGGCGGTCTGGTCGCGGTCCATTTCCGGAAAGCCGTAGGTCCACTCTGGGTCGGTCCGATAGGCGGTGCTGGCATCGATGACCCGGGTTTCGGGGTTCTCGATCAGGCTCACCGCTTCCCGCGCCGCCGCATCGGGCAGGCAGAGCACGGCCAGGTCGGCTTCGTTCAGGGCGCGGGCGCGGGCGGCACTATCCTTGCGCTCGGCATCGGCCAGGCGGATGAGGCTCACGTCGGCGCGCGCCTCAAGGCGCGCCCGGATCTGAAGTCCCGTGGTGCCTGCTTCGCCGTCGATGAAGACCCGCGCCGTCATGTCTCTTTTCCCGTCCTATCTCACACACAAGCCCAGCCCGCCGCTTCCTTGGGGGGCGGTCAGGCCGTACAGAATACCTATCAGACCCTATTTACTATCAGGTTTCAGCTTTGCGAAGCCACTGAAATTCCAGGAAACCGGGTTTAAATGCCAGCTTCCGCCCGGGATTTTAGTTGCCAGCCCGTGGCGATCTTTGAAACCATGGGCCTACAGGCGGGCTTAAGCAGGCCCGATTGCCCAACCACAACAGGACAGTTCGCCCCAGGCTCGCCATGGGGAGTCTCATGGTCCACCCCGGGGGCGAAGGGGAGGAAACCATGACGTCCAGATCGGTAACGGCGGCGCGCTGCGCCGCTCTCGTGGGACCTTACACCAGCGGCAAGACCACCCTGCTGGAAGCCCTGCTCTTGCAGGCCGAGGCCATTCACCGCAAAGGCTCCGTCGTCGAAGGCAGCTCCGTCGGAGATTTCGCGCCCGAGGCCCGTGCCCGCCAAATGACTACCGAGCCGAATTTCGCCCACTGCAGCTACCTCGGCGAGACCTGGTCTTTCATCGATTGTCCCGGCTCCATCGAGCTGGCCCAGGATGGCCACTCCGCCCTCATGGGCGTCGACGTGGCTGTCGTCGTGGCGCCGCCGGAGCCCGAGCGTTGCCTCACCCTGGCGCCGCTCTTCAAGTTTCTCGATGACTACCAAGTCCCGCACATCCTCTTTGTGAACAAGATGGACAAGGCAACGGTGCGTGTTCGCGACCTGCTGGAATCCCTGCAGTCGGTTTCCGAGCGGCCGCTGGTGCTGCGCCAGGTGCCGATCCGCGAGGGCGAAGAAGTAAGCGGCTTTGTCGATTTGGTGAGCGAGCGCGCCTGGCGCTACAACCTCGACAAGCAGTCGGATCTCATCGAGATGCCCGAACAAATCAAAGACCGCGAGACCGAGGCGCGCCAGGGGTTGCTGGAATCCCTCGCCGACTTCGACGACAGCCTGCTGGAGCAACTGCTCGAGGACAAGGTGCCGGCTTCCGAAGAAATCTACGAGCAGCTCGGCAAGGACCTGGCCGAAGACCTGATTGTCCCCGTCCTCTTCGGCTCCGCCGAGCAGGGGCACGGGATCACCCGTCTGCTCAAGGCGCTGCGGCACGAGAGCCCGGACCCGGCGGCCACGGCAGCCCGCCTGGGCGTGCCGGACGGCAATGGGCTGGCGGCCAGCGTGATCCGCACCCACCATCAGCCCCACGTCGGCAAGATGTCGATCGCCCGGATCTGGCGCGGCAATCTGAAGGACGGCGATACCCTCGGAGAAGAACGGGTGTCCGGCCTCTATCGCATGATGGGGTCGGATAGCGAGAAGATCGCCAATGCCGGGGAAGGCGACCTGGTGGCCCTGGGCCGCATGGATAGCGTCGAGGCAGCCGACCTCCTCACGGAGGAAGGGCGCCAAACCGATGCCGGGCTTTTGTGGCCGGAGGCCGCCAAGCCGGTTTTCTCCCTCGCCATTCGTCCGCATAACCGACAGGACGAAGTGAAGCTGACCTCCAGTATCGGCAAGTTGATCGAAGAAGACCCTTCCCTGGTGCTGGAACACAACGACGACACCCACGAGATGTTGCTGCGCGGTCAGGGCGAGATTCACCTCAAGCTGGCGGTCGACCGCCTGAAGAACCGCTTCAACGTGGAAGTCGATTCAACGCGCCCGCACACCGCCTATAAGGAGACCATCCGCAAGCCGACCAAGCAGCATTCCCGCTTCAAGCGCCAGACCGGCGGCCATGGCCAGTTCGGCGACGTTCATGTCGAGATCCGGCCCCTGCCGCGCGGCAAGGGCTTCGAGTTCGTCGACAAGGTGGTTGGCGGCTCCGTGCCGCGCCAATACATCGGCGCGGTGGAACACGGCACCAAGGAATACCTCGTTCGTGGGCCGCTCGGTTTTCCGGTGGTCGATGTCTCGGTGACCCTGTTGGACGGTCAGCACCATTCCGTCGACTCCTCCGACCAGGCCTTCAAGACCGTGGGCCGCATGGCCATGGCCGAAGGCATGCCGAACTGCGAACCGGTACTGCTGGAGCCGATCTACGAGGTCACCATCTCCGTGCCCAGCGAGTTCACCAACAAGGTGCATTCCCTGGTCTCGGCACGGCGGGGTCAGATTCTCGGCTTCGAAGTGCGGCCGGGCTGGAAGGGTTGGGATGCGCTCAAGTGCCACCTGCCCGAAGAGCAGCTGCAGGACCTGATCATCGAACTGCGCTCCTTGAGCGTCGGGGTCGGCAGCTTCGACTGGCGCTTCGATCATCTGCAGGAGCTGACCGGCAAGCTGGCCGAGCAGGTCATCTCACAGCGTCAGGGCGGTGAAACCTAGATCGGACCTGCTCTAGACGTAGCAACCGGTTGGTCTGGAAACCGCCAGGCGGCGGGAGGCAAGCAGAGCGCCTGGCTTGAGGCGCGCCGGACCAGGCTCAGGCCGACACGGCGAGCGGCGCGCTGTCGTTTGCGGCGGTCTTGGGCGGCAGGGAGAAGTTGACCTTGGTGCCCTTGCCGACCTCGCTCTCCAGCGAGAAGTCGCCGCCGTGCATCTCGACCAGCGACTTGGCGATCGGCAGACCGAGGCCGGTGCCGCCGAAACGCCGGGCGTAGGTGGTCTCCACCTGACCGAAGGGCGTCAGTACCTTTGCAATGTCCGCCGGCTCTATACCGATACCGGTGTCGGTCACGCTGAACAGCAGGGTGCCGTCCTGGGCGGCGCCGACCCAGACGCTGATCTTGCCGCCCTGCGGGGTGAACTTCACGGCGTTGGAGAGCAGGTTGATAAGGATCTGCTTGATGCGCCTTTCGTCGCCGTAGGCCGAAGGCAGGTCGCTGGCGATGTTGGAGGCCAGTTCCACCCCCTCCGTCCGCGCCTGGTTCTCGACCAGCCGCAGGCAGCCTTCCAGCAAGGTGACGGGGTCGAAGACTTCCAACTCCAAAGGCATCTCGCCGGCTTCGACTTTCGACATATCGAGGACGTCGTCGACAATGTTCAGCAGATGATTGCCGGACGACCAGATGCTGTCTGCGTACTCGCGCCTGGTCTCTTCGCTGCTGATGACGGTCTGCTGTGTCTTGAGGATCTCCGAGAAGCCGAGAATGGCATTCAGCGGTGTGCGCAGCTCGTGGCTCATCGTCGCCAGGAATTCCGACTTCAGGCGACTGGCTTCCTCTGCGCGTGCCGCGGTCCTGGCCAGGTCCAGCGTCTTCCGGTACTGCCGTATGGTCTGCCGCTCGCTGTTCCAGACCCCGAAAATCAGCAGCAGGTAGAGCAGCAGGAAAGTGCCGCCGACGACGATCTGCAGCAGCAACTGTCGATGCCGCACGGCCGCGAGCAAATCGGTGACGTCGTAGTAGACCTCGAACACCCCTTCGATGGCACCGGAAGCGGAGGTGATGGGTACGTAGCTTTCCAGGATATCGCGGTTCTCTACTTCCTGCTCGAAGGCGCTGAAAGTGTCGCGGTAGGTCAGCTGGCTGGCGCGGTGGCCGGTACGGGCGGCCAGGAAGCCCTCGTTCTCGCTCTTGTCCTCGCCGATCTGGCTCGGGTCGGTGGAAAAGACCGTCAGGCCGTTCAGGTCATAGATCTTGATTTTCAGGATCGAGAGGCCGCGCATGCGCATCAGCACGCTCTCCCGGATGGACCTGGTTTCGGGGTGCCGGCGGATCGCCTCGGGAGTCAGGAAATGCGCCGTCGTCAGGAAGCCGGCATGGGCATCCCAGACCGCATTGGAGAATACCCGGGCCAGGGCGACGTTGCTGCGCGCAGCCATCTCGTTCAGGTCGTCGCCGGCAACCTCCCTGTACATGCTGATCAGCAGCATGCTGGCGGCGATGACGACGAGCCCGGCAAAGAGAGCAAATCGCTTGGTCAGTGATAGAGACTGTTCCGCCATAGCGGTAAGTGGCCCAAGGGTTCCAATAAGGGAATTACGGGAAAATTGCAGTGCTCCCACATTCCTGGATAGCAAAGGGCTCTTGCCATTTCATTAACCTTGACCCGATTTATTACTGGCGGAATTACGGAAACCTTAGGTTTTTCAACCTTAACGGCCTGTCGGCGCTCGCGTTTAGTTGACTTGTCGCCCCCCGCGTCTGGGGCTACCTACCTTGAGTAGGAACGCAGCCCAGGAGCACGCATCGCATGTTGGTTCGAATCAAGCGCGGGTGGGAGATCCCCGAATCCCAGGCAACACCTGAGAAAGTTTTCCTGGACCGCCGCCGCCTGCTGAAGGCCGCCGCGGCGGGGCCGCTTCTGCTCGGCGCCGGGGGCATCCTGGCGGCCTGCGACGAGACTCCGGCCCAGGCGGCCGGCAGCGAGGACCCCTCGGCCAAGCTCTATCCGGTTGGGCGCAACCCCGAATACACTCTGGATCGCCCGATTACCGACGAGACCCTGGCGACCACCTACAACAACTACTACGAGTTCGGGTCTTCCAAGAACATCTGGCAGAAGGCCCAGGCCCTGCCGATCCGGCCCTGGACCGTGGCCATCGACGGCATGGTCGAGCAGCCCATGGAGATCGGCATCGACGACCTGCTGGCCAAGATGCCGCTGGAAGAGCGGGTCTATCGCCACCGCTGCGTCGAAGCCTGGTCGATGGCGGTTCCCTACAGCGGCTTTCCCTTGAAGGCGCTGGTCGATCTGGCCCGGCCGCTGTCCTCGGCGAAGTTCGTGAAGATGGTCACCTTCCAGGACAGCGATGTGGCCGGCGGGCAGAGAGCCGCCTGGTATCCCTGGCCCTATGTCGAGGGCCTGACCATGGCCGAGGCGACCCACCACCTGACCTTCATTGCGACCGGCCTCTACGGCAAACCGATACCCAAGCAGAACGGCGCGCCGCTGCGGCTGGCCGTGCCTTGGAAGTACGGTTTCAAGCACATCAAGGGGATCGTGCGCTTCGAGTTCACCGACCAGCGGCCGAAGTCCTTCTGGGAAGAGATCCAGAGCAGCGAGTACGGTTTCTGGGCCAATGTGAACCCGGAGGTGCCGCACCCGCGCTGGAGCCAGGCGAGCGAGCGTGTGCTCGGCCAGGACGAGAAATCGCCGACTCTGCTCTACAACGGCTATGCGGAGTTCGTGGCCGATCTCTACAAGGATGTCGACCAGGCCAAGGAACGCCTGTTCATGTAAGGCGCGCTGTCACCGCAGCCTGTTCCTGCGAAACGCCTCTTAGGCCCGCCGGTCCCGTCACAGGACCGCCGGGCCTTTGTCTTTTCGGTACTGCTTACTGCGCGCGATTGGGCAGGAAGCTGAAATCGGAATCGTTTCCCGCCGCGTCTGTCCCCAGGTCGTGACAGGTGATGCAGGACCCCGAGGCGTTCTTGTTGGGCGCGTGCGTTTTCGGGTCGATCACCGGATCGATCTGCAGATAGGTCTCCAGCGTCGTATTGGTCAGATAGATGGGTGCCGGAAAAGGTTTGAGCGGCGACAGGTATTCGACGATCGCCGCCTGCGCCCACTGTGCGCCCACCAGTTCGTAGTTGGCCCAGGCCGAGGTACCCAGCGCGGCCTGGAAGGCCTGTGTCACCTTGTCGGCAGTGTCATAGACGGCCCAGCATCGCGTGGCCTGCGTGCCGAATTTTCCGTCGGTCAGATATTTTTCGGCATAGGGCGGCGCCGACTTCCAGATATAGGCTGCGTCCTTTCCGCCCGGCGACGGGGGAGGCTCGTTCGGCTGACAGGCCGAACCTCCGTTCGTGCAGTCGGCATTGAAAAAGGCCCAGTCGCCCGTGGCGTCCTTGGGGACGGGGCAGGAGGCCACCGGATCAAGCCCGGAGGCCTGTGATTCGTCATTCATCTGTGACACCGTCGCACCGGCCGCCGTCGGGGCGTTGCGGCGGTGCTCGAAAGTCGCCCAAACCCAGAAATCGGAGAAGTTCGTGGGATTGGTGATCTTCTGCATGATGTGCATTCCAACCAGACCGGCGGTCACGTCGAGACAGAGGGTCTGGCCCGTTTCGCTGTTTTCCGCAGGCACGACGACGGTGGCCGGGACGGTGAAGTAGCCTGCGGCATCGGCCGCGTCGGCGAAGACCCGCCAGGCGGTTTTGATCTCCATGGCGCCGGGGGTGCCGTCGTGGCCGCGGGGCAGGTCCCAGGGTTTTCCGAAAGCTTGCTGGCCCGCCTTGGTCGACAGGTTGTGTTCGGTGACGTAACCCGCCTCCACATCGTTCAGCTTGATGTCGTAGAGAACGAAGTTCCCGGCTGAGTCGATCAGCGGGTAGGGGGTGAACGGCTCGATGAAACTCGAGAAGGTGATCTTGGACGTGCGCGCGAGCAACAGCCGGCCCGCCGCGTTGGTGCAGAGATTTACGGGCGTGTTGGCGGGGGGAAACACTTCGTCGGGCGTTTTGTAGAATTCCCATACCCGGGGCGAGGTCGCGTCGTTCGCGATGGTTGTCGTGCCCGAGGGGCTGCCGTCATTGTTCGCGGGCCAATTGAGCGCCACGAACATCTGCCATGAGAAGTAGTCGAAATTGATCTGGCCCAGCGTATCGCCTGGCACGATCGCGTTCGTGTTCGGCGAGTATCCGGCATTGACCGTGAGGCCCGGCAGATCGGTCGGCAAGGTGCTGCAGAGCGACGAGGATCCATCGACGCAGATCGCGTTCTGCCGATAGTCCGCCTGGGTCTGGGCCTGGGCCGGCGCCGCGCCACTGCCGAAGGTGGTGGTGAGGCAAAGGGCGGCGACAAGGGGAGCGGTGAAGCGAAGCGGCCTAGAGCCTTGCAAAGCCTCTGCGACCAATGAAATGCGCATGGAAATGCCTCCTTCATTGTCGAAAAGTCTCTCGGACGTCTCAAGCCCGCGGCTTGTGTCCAGCTCTTCTGCGTTCTCGGCGAAGGCCTTGACGGCTTTTGATCCGCAGGCTCGATCGGTTCCCAGGGAGACTCAGGTGTGCCTGAACGACTTTAAAGGCAAGGGTTGCAAGAGTCGCGAAAATTCAATCAAAACAAGTATCTCGATTGATTGAAGGGCGTTGCCTGGGAATCCTCCAGAGTGCCCCTCTTGCTTCTGTTGCCCGCGACGGGGGCCGCAAAAGAAAAATGCCGGGCACGAAGGCCCGGCAAGTTGAACAGGGAGGCTTCACGTCTGGGAAGACGTAGGACCTAAACGAAGTGGGAACTCCGCGGTAAGGCCCTTCTCTGAGCGGGGGGCGCTCAGAACTAAATCCAGCGGGGGGATGCTGGAAACTCGGAGGATGCTGCATCGCAACATCCGATGATCTGAAGATAAGGATTTGAGTTGGTTTTACTACATACATTCGGGCAGTGGTGATATGCAGGAGGCGCATAGCTTCCTAAATATATGATATTCCGACAAAAAATCCTGATGCGGGAGCTTTCGATAGGCCCGAAAATTAGACACTCAGGTGTTGTATATTGGCAATCAGAAGTTCGATTCCGCAACTTTACGTAGCAGGAAGTCCCGAAATACCGAAATTCGCTTGGAGCGTCGCATTTCTTCGGCGTAGACGAAGTAGGCATCGAACTGCGGGCCGGTAAGCTCCGGCAGGACCTGCACCAGGTCCGGGTTGCTGGCCGCCATGAATTCCGGCAGGGCGCCGATCCCGGCCCCCGACTGCACCGCCCTCATAACCCCGTAGACGTTGTTCACGGTCATCGCCGGGCGCCTCAGCTGGCCGTCCTTGTAACCCACGCGGAGCAGCCAGTTCACGTCCGGCACCGGCGGGCGTACGTCCTCGCCGTAGACCACGATGCGGTGCTTACTCAATTCCTCGGGGGTCTGCGGCACGCCGTTCTTCTTGATGTAGCCGGCCGAGGCGTAGATGTGCATGTGCACGGTCATCAGGTGGCGCTGGATGAGATCGGCCTGGCGCGGCGGCGAGAAACGGATCGCCAGGTCCGCCTCGCGCATGGAGAGGTCGACTTCCCGGTCGAGCAGCACAAGATGGCACTCGATCTCCGGGTAGACGTCGATGAACTCGTCCATCCGCGCCGTCAGCCAGTGCGACCCGAAGGCCACCGTGGTGGAAATCTTCAAGGGACCCTTGGGCCGGTCCTTGCTCTCGGTCAGCTGGGCCTCGGTCATGGCCAGCTTGCCGAAGACCTCGTGCGCCGTGCGGTACAGCAGTTCGCCCTGTTCGGTCAGGATCAGGCCGCGGGCATGGCGGTGGAACAGCGGCACCTTCAGGCTGTCTTCCAGGGCCGAGATCTGGCGGCTGACCGCCGACTGGCTGAGGTTCAGCAGTTCGCCGGCATGGGTAAAACTGCCCGCCTCCGCCACCGCGTGAAAGATGCGCAGCTTGTCCCAGTCCATAATGGTGGCCCCAAGTCCCCGTTTCTGAGGCAGGCTGACATCGTCCAGCATGATCGCCTCCCACGGCGGAACTGCCCCCGGCTAAGTGGCGGGCAGTGCTTGGCAAAAAGGTTTAGGGCCCGAAGAATCCCGGGCAAAGCGCGAAACAGTATAGTTCAGCGGGGTTACGGAGGCTATTCCGCAGCTTCAGTCGCGGAATCCTCCAATTCGGCGAGGTATTTCTCGGCTTCCAGGGCGGCCATGCAGCCCATGCCGGCGGCGGTGACCGCCTGGCGGAACACCTTGTCGACACAGTCGCCGGCGGCAAAGACGCCGGGCACCGAGGTGCCGGTGGCATTGCGATTCGCCAGCAGGTAGCCCTCCTCGTCCATCTTCAGCGCGCCCTGGAACACCTTGGTGGCCGGGTCGTGGCCGATGGCGATGAAGACGCCCTCGCAGGCCAGGTCGCTCAGCGCGCCGGACTGGGTATCGCGCAGGCGCACCCCCTCGACCCCGTCCATCGGGCCGTCGCCGCCCAGGATGTCGTCGATGGTGGCGTTCCAGCGCACTTCGATCTTGGGATGGCGGAACAGGCGGTCCTGGCCGATCTTCTCGGCGCGCAGCGCGTCGCGGCGATGCACCAGGGTGACCTTGGAGCAGATGTTGGCGAGATAGAGCGCTTCCTCGACCGCGGTATTGCCGCCGCCGACCACCACGACCTCCTTGTCGCGGTAGAAGAAGCCGTCGCAGGTGGCGCAGGCGGAAACGCCGCGGCCGTTGAACTTCTGCTCGCCGTCGATCCCGAGCCAACGGGCCTGGGCGCCGGTCGAGACGACGACCGCGTCGGCGGTATAGGTGGTGCCGCTGTCGCCCTTGCAGACGAAGGGCCGGCGGGTGAAGTCGACCTCGGTGATGATGTCGGAGGCGATTTCCGTGCCGACATGCTCGGCCTGCTTTTGCATCTGTTCCATCAGCCAGGGCCCCTGGATGACGTCGGCGAAGCCCGGATAGTTCTCCACATCGGTGGTGATGGTCATCTGCCCGCCCGGCTGCAGACCCTGGACCAGCAGAGGTTTCAGGTTGGCACGCGCGGTGTAGATCGCGGCGGTCAAGCCGGCGGCGCCGGAACCGATGATGAGAACCTTGCTGTGCCGTGCGGGGCTTTGGGCGTCCTGCGCCATAGTGGGAGACTCCTGACTGAAGATACCCTGTGAAAATAGTGGCGCCGGCGGGGGGCTGCAAGGCGGCGAAGCGCCGCGCCTGTGGATGAAGCGGCGGGAAAGTTATCCTTCCGGCGCCGCTTCGCGCGCCTCTGGGTTGAGGCGGCTGGCGACCGGGGTGGCGGCATGGCCGACCGGCAGTGCGGTGCCGGTCTCGACGATCCGTTTTTCGCCCAGCGCCAGGCGGTAGAGCGCGAGCAGGGCGGTCGCCCCCTGTATCAGTGCCAGGCAGAAGAACAGCGCCGGCGCGCCCAGCTGGGTGATGGCGAGGCCGCCGGCCAGCGGTCCCAGCACGATGCCGAAGTTCATCACCAGCACCAGCCCGCCGGAGGCCGCCACCATCTGCGCCGGCGCCAGGCGGTCGTTGGTGTGGGCGACGGCCAGGGAATAGAGCGGCAGGGTGAAGGCGCCGACCAGCCCGACGGCGACGTAGAGCGCGCCACTGTCGGCCAGTGAGCCGCCGGTCAGGCCGAGCCCGAGGCAGGCCAGCAGCGCCAGCCCGGCCGATCCGGCGATGACCCAGCGCCGGTCGATGCGGTCGGAGAGCGCCCCCAGGGGGAACTGCGCCAGCATGCCGCCCAGGGTGCCGGCGGCGACCAGCAGGCCGACCTGGTTGATGGCGAGGCCGATGGCGACGCCGAAGATGCCGAGGCCGATGTAGAAGGCGCCCTGGGCCAGGCCGTTCAGGAAGCTGACCGAGACGCCGAGCGGCGAGATCCTGAACAGCTCGCGGACCGAAAGCCGCGCCGGGGCCTCGAAGTCCTGGCCCTGGCGCGCCGACAGCAGCATCGGCACCAGCGACAGCGAGATCAGCACCGAGACGATGACGAACAGCAGGTTGCCCCGGCTGTCGGGAATGTAGAGCAGCAGCTGCCCGGCCGCGGCGCCGCCGGTCTGGGTGATGAAGTAGATCGACAGCAGGGCGGCGCGGGTCTTGTTGTCGGCGCGCCCGTTCAGCCAGCTCTCCGCCACCACATAGAGGCCGGGAAAGCAAAAGCCGGTGAGGGCGCGCATGGCGCCCCAGCTGTAGGGATCGGCGGTGACCATGTGGATCAGCGCGGCGGTGGAGCAGAGCGAGGCCAGGGCCCCGAAGCTGCGGATGTGGCCGACCGCCACGACGATCCTCGGCGCGACCAGGCAGCCGAAGAGCGCGCCCAGGGGATAGGCCGCCTGCATGATGGTGATCTCGCTCTGGCTGAACCCCAGGGCGGTCGCGCGCAGGGTCAGCAGCGTCACCAGCAGGCCGTTGCTCACCATCAGCAGCAGCATGCCGAGAAACAGCGGCCAGGAATCGTAGATCCGGCGGGCGAGCATCGGGGTCAGGGGTCCTTTCGGCAGGAATGGCCAAAACCACTCCTGCTCCCCTAACCGAGTTTCAAGCGCCCTACAAGTTCAGTGAAAGCGGCGGGCACCCCCCTCACCCAGCTCCGGCTAGGTTCGATCTGCGATCTCGCCAAACCTGCACAACCCTCTCCCACGTTGGGGAGAGGGATAAGATAGAAAACCCTCTCCCCTTGGGGAGAGGGCAGGGTGAGGGGGCTTAGGGTCGTCACCGCATGCTTCGAGACGGCGGCTGTGCCGCCTCCTCAGCATGAGGTCATCTGCAAGGGAGCCTCACCCTGAGGAGGGCTGAAAGCCCGTCTCGAAGGGCGAGGCGGGCCGGAGGACCTTTACCAGCTGCCGGTGTTTTCCATCGAGGCCCAGGGCTCCTGCGACGGCAGGGAGTCGCCTTCCTGCAGCAGCTCGACGGAGATGCCGTCGGGCGAGCGCACGAAGGCCATGCGGCCGTCGCGCGGCGGGCGGTTGATGACGACGCCGTTGTCCATCAGGTGCTGGCAGAGGCCGTAGATGTCGTCGACCCGATAGGCGAGGTGGCCGAAGTTGCGCCCGCCGTCGTAGTCCTCCGGGTCCCAGTTGTAGGTGAGTTCCACCAGCGGCGCCTGGGTCTCCTTGGCTTCCTCGGCGTCCTTGGAGGCGGCCAGGAAGACCAGGGTGAAGCGCCCCTTGTCGCTGTCCATGCGCCGCACCTCGGTGAGGCCCAGCTTGTTGCAGTAGAAGTCGAGGGAAGCGTCGAGGTCCTTTACCCGGACCATGGTGTGCAGATATCGCATCGAGAGCTCTTCCTGATTTTTTGGGTTATGTCGGAGGGTCTTTGCCACAATCTAGGGCCATTCCCGCCAAATTTGTAGGGGCATCATGACGAAGGGAAGTGATGATGGCTTTGGGAGTGCGAAGCAGTGACGATGTCGCAAAGGTGCCGAATTGTCAGAAGGCTGTTCTTCGGGATGGGCGTTCTGGTTGTGGTCTGGTGGTTTCTTGCCTCGCCGCCATTCTGTTCGAATGGTGTGGTGCAGGAGGTGGTTTCACCTGATGGCATCTACAAGGTTGCAGTTTCCGAGCGCCACTGCGGCGCGACGACCGGTGTGACGACCTACATCACTGTCGAGCGAAACTTTGATACTTTGCTGGCGAAAGAAGCCGACGTCCTGATCGCCGATGGCGACCGCATGAGTCTTGAAACGCGCGTTCGTTGGTCAGGCCCTAGGACGCTCGTCATCTCTTGGAGAGGCTCGGAGCAGGTTTTTCTCGCGGAAAGCAAAGTGCTGGGTATCAGCGTCGGCTACGTCGAGCGCTAAAACCCGAACATGTGGTCGAAGGAGAAGGCTTTCTCGCCGTTGGTCAGGCCGTGGTAGCCGAAGAGGCGGCAGGTGATGTCGCGGATGATGACGTAGCCCTGCGGTCCGGCCTGCTGCACC
>PJEL010002579.1_pt1 | contig 16384 bp, 15 predicted proteins | sample 1853271 | NCBI WGS metagenome assembly PJEL01 (sample SAMN08108733, study PRJNA415343) | Invertebrate metagenome, whole genome shotgun sequencing project. | host: Globobulimina | place: Sweden: Gullmar Fjord | collected 2015-08
TGGGCTCTATGCGGTGTTACTTATTTTCAACGTAGAACGACTAGGTCTATAAATAAGTGCCTTGCCTAGAGCCCAACAAATTCTCGCTGAAACGAGCATCTTGAGGTAACTTGGGTATAGGCATCATAAAATTAATAAGCACTTATCCCAGCGATGGCGAGTGCAATGGAAGTAGAAATGAAGTTAATCACTGTTGATTGCCCACATTGTAATAAAGCTAATGCGATCTCACCGCAATCACTGTCTAATACGGTCTCTTGTGAATACTGCCGAAAACCGTTACTTGATGGAAAACCCGTTGAGGCCAATACGCAAAATTTTGATAAATTGGTTTTAAGCCCAAAACCTGTCGTTGTCGCATTTTGGGGGCCTAATTGTTCGCCGTGTAATACATTTAAACCAATCTTTGAAAAAGTAGCCTCTGAACGTCAGTCACAACAACGTTTCTTGCGTGTTAATAGTTTACAAAATAAAGCAATTGCGACGAAGTATAGAGTTCGCGGTGTACCTACCGTTATGGTGTTTAAAAAGGGTAGGCAGCAAGCAGTATTGAATACGGGGTTAAAAAAGAAAGAGTTCTGCCTATGGCTAGACGATGTCCTACAGTCGTAATCGCTCACAGTAAAAATGTCCGATTGGCTAAATGTTCAATCGCGTTAGATAATGAAAGCCCACAACGTTAAAAAGATGATATCTCTAACGCTTAAATAGTATAAGCGCCACATTCAGTTACATTTTACTAACAAGCAAGATTAGTGTTACTGTGGGGTAACACTATGAACAACAACTATTCTTTTAATCAATGAAGATAGTTAGCTGGAGGAATTTATGACGATTAGTCGTAAAATTAGTAAAGAGCGAATGGCATTAAAGTTATCTTTAGCTGGCACTATTTTAGTGGCAAGCTTAGGTATTGGCTACGGACTTTATGTTGATTCAAACGCCATTTTACTCGATGGTATGTTTTCACTTTTAAGTATGGGGATGACAGGGTTAAGTCTTTATACTGCATTTCTAGTAACAAAACCTGATGACAAACAATTTCAATTTGGCTATGCCCATATAGAGCCACTTATTAATGTAATTAATGGCTTACTTATCTTAATTACTTGTTTATTTGCATTTATAAGTGGTGTAAACACCATTATTGATGGTGGGCATGAAATCGTCTTAGAACATGCATTGATATATGCAGTGCTTTCAACAATCTGCTGTTTTGGTATTTATTTTGTTGAAACATCTATCGCGAAAAGTGTTGATTCCGAGTTAGTTAAAGTTGACTCTCAAGAATGGCTAGTTGACGGAATATTGAGTGCAGCAATTTTAGTGGGTTTTATTTTAGTGCTCATATTCGATTCTATGGGGTATACCCGCTGGAACGCTTATATCGATCCGATTTTGGTTTCAACTCTTTCTATCGCTGCTTCAATATTACCGATTAAAGTGTTACGTCGTAACTTAAAAGAGGTGCTATTAGTCGCACCACAAAACAAAGCACAACGTCATGTAGATCGTACAATAGAAAGGCTCTCAAAAGCATACCGTTTTGATGGATATACGCACCACCTTGCTAAGACGGGTCGTCAATATGACCTTGAGATTAATATTTTAGTGAAAGATGACTCATTATGGACGACAAAGCGGCAAGACCATATACGTCAGATCATCTGGGATGAGTTATCTGATGATTTGGGCGAAACATGGTTATCAGTCAGTTTTACAGGTCAAGAGCGCTGGTTGTGATATTGAGTTAAACAATTATCACGCATTGATGAATATTTTAAATACGGTGAAAGCCGTATTTTTTTAGCATGATACTTTGTGCAACAGTAAGTTACAGAGTGTTTCATTTCTTACAGCTTGGGTATAAAAATCAAATGTTATGCTGATTTGTTCAGTGAGAAGATGCAAGCGTACAAATCATTTCAATACCAATTCTTCTAACAAATAATAGATCTTAAGCTATAATTATATTTGTATTCAATATGATATAGATTAAATGAGTGCGTTTCGAATGTGAATTGATTTAATGGGTGTGTTGCAATGTTAAATTTTGTGGGTTTAAATTGATGTTTTTCCGTGCAAAGAACAGTAAAATGGAGTATCTTTCTCGTGCCTCTTTAAAACATTTTGTTACAAATTACTTTGAGGCAAAGTAAAGATAATTAACTAACAGCCATGTTAGTAACTTATAACTGCGACCTTATCAGGTAATGTATGGAAATCATTTTAGTTTTAGCTTTTATTATTGGTGCTGCCTTCATCATAGTAAAAGAAAAAAAGTGTACTAAAGGGATTGATCGCTCTCGTGATGCTCTTTAAAAGATAAGGCGCTGTTCTAAGCGCTTTCTATTCCTCTCTCGCATGATCCATCGTCAATAAATTTACTGCATTCCCTTATGTTATTCCTGTATAGAATCCTTTAAATTTGATATTTATCAGATAGTTACCATCAATTCTTGTGACTTTATTTTCGATGAAAATTTTATTGTCAAAGTCGTGATCTATATCGTCATCATATTAAATTAATCGCTTGTTTCTCAATGCAGGAGTGAATAAAGTGAGTCAATTATTATGATTGAACTCAATAGTTATTCGTTAACAAGTTATTGAGACGATGGTGCTTTTCTAAGTAAAGCATGATTACGAAGGTTCAAGAGCTATGTGTGTTAGTTGTAAGTTGAGAGTTAAAGGTGTTAAAAAGGATGATTGGTTTAAAAAATGTAGAATGGAATTTTTATCACTCTCTCTCGTGATAGGGTTAGCTTTTCTTTTCTCGTTATCTGCAAGCTTCTTTTCTCGTGTACAACTTTCCTATGTAATCAGCTCTGATTCTAAAGATCTTCTTAATACATATATGCTTCGAATTGATAATTATTATCCAATGATGAAAGACATTTTTGATAATTTTCAATTTAATTGTAACGCTTTAGATGAAAATAAAATTCAACAAGTTGTTTACGATGATTACTTTATTCGCCGTGTTACATTAACAACAAATGATGGCGAGCAGTGTACAAGCTTTAAAGGGGCAAGTGCAGAAAGTAAACTATTACCATTAATTGATCAGCTGAGTGCAAATCTTTCTTTGTGGGTAACCTCTGAATTAGGTGATAAGGAAAACCTGTTGGTTGTAGAATGGAAAGATAAACGAGGCTCAATGCTGGTCCATATGGAACCGTTGATTTCCGGTATATTGAAAAATAAATATTGTGATAATTGCGTACTAAGTTCAATAACTTCAACTGATCATCCGGCAACATCGTTTTGGCGTGGTGACGCTTCTTTATTAGAAGTAAAGCCATTAATGAGCTCTGAATTTGCGAATAACCTTCGTATTGATACTTTTGTAAAACCTGAGTTATTAGCAAAATATAAAGAAGCATTATGGTTACCTTTATTTTTATTTGGGGGGGCTATTGGTGTTCTATTTATTGCAATGCACCGACTATTTGATCGACGAAGAATGTCACTACATTCAATGGTTGAGCAAGGTTTAGTCAATAAAGAGTTTGTTCCTTACTATCAACCTATTGTGAATGTAACGAGCCAATCATTGTATGGTTGCGAAATGCTTGCTCGTTGGAAACGACCGGGGCAAGAATTGATTTCCCCCATGGAATTCATTCCATATGTAGAAAAAAGTGGTCAAATATTGCCCATAACAGAACAATTAATTAAAAAAGCAGTTGATGAAATTGGTAAGCTGAATTGGCAAAACACAAAGCAGATTATTAGTATTAATGTGGTACCTGAACAACTAGAAAGTATTGAAATTATTGATCGTTCACTCGATTTATTAAGATCCTCCAAATTAGAGGCGACACAGTTAGCTTTTGAAGTGACCGAGCGTAAGCCGTTTAACAACTTAACAATGGCATCTGATGTCATCGAATACCTAAGAGATAAAGGTATTGATGTGAAGTTGGATGATGCTGGTACGGGTTATGGTGGGTTCAGCTATATACAAGAGCTAAATATTAGAAGTCTTAAAATTGATAAAATGTTTGTTGAAAACATAGGCACATCAGATATCAAATTATCTCTATTGGATTCGATTATTGCATTTGGTAAACAAGCCGGAATGGAAATGATTGCCGAAGGTGTTGAAACAAAAGAGCAGTCTGAATATTTAGCTGAACAAGGTGTGTATTTACAACAAGGTTACTACTTTGGGCGACCGATGGTATTTCGCGATTTTGCTTATTTCTGTAAAGGGATTGCCTCGCACCTCCCTTTAGCAGAGGAAGAGATGCTACGTGTTGGGTAAGGCGTAGCGATTAATATAACAATGGTTTATATAGTAACGCATCACAGCCGTTACAGTGAAAGGCGAGCATAATGCTCGCCTCAATTTTTTTATGCGAAAGTCTTTTTATCAAAATATGCAATTAGCTGTGCTTTTCTCGCCATTCTAAACTTAAGCGACTAATTTCTCGTTCAGTCTCTTTCCACATACTTGTTTTAATCAGCTCTTGATATTCACCTGTTGGTCGTTTTAACAGTGTATCCAGAATGGGTACATTAATTTGCGGCAGACCGTCTAAAGCTTGAATAGCGCCATCTCGATTATTGCATAGCATAACCATGTCACAGCCAGCTTGCTGAGCTGCTATAGCGCGTTCGCTATAACTGCCCATAACATCTGCACCTTTCATATTTAGATCGTCAGAAAATACGACACCTTTAAATTGTAAATCTTGGCGTAATACTTGTTTTAACCAGTAATCAGAACCACTTGCTGGTTTGTCATCATAAGCATCAAATACAACGTGCGCAGGCATCATTGCATCTAATAAGTTATTTTCAATAAGGTATTTAAACACGATCATATCGTGCTCTTTAATGTTCTCTCTTGAGTCAAACGGTGTTTCGAGATGAGAATCAGCAATAACACCGCCATGACCTGGGAAGTGTTTCCCCGTTGTTGCCATGCCTGCTTGTTTCATTCCTTTAATAAATTGGCTAGCATATTTGATGATTTTCTTTGGATCATCAGAAAAAGCACGATCACCAATTGCCTTACAATCAAACCCAAGATCCAATACAGGGGCAAGGCTTAGGTCGATATCCATAGCCAGCAATTCAGCAGCCATTAACCATCCCCCTTTTTTAGCGAGCTCAACGCCATTGTTATGTTGTTCGAATGCGCGAGCAGGAGGCAGTTGCGTGAATTCTTCACGAAAACGTTGTACTCGTCCACCTTCTTGATCAACGGCAATAAGAAGGGGCTTAGCAGCCGTTTTTCGAATATCTTTGGTGAGAGCACGTAATTGAGCACGATCGTGATAGTTGCGTGCGAAGAATATGATACCTCCCACTGTTGGGTGTTGGATTATTTCACGTTCTTCTGCATTAAGTTCATAGCCTAATACATCAAGCATTAATGGACCCATGGATGTGCTCCGAAATAGGGGAATATCAAAGATATGGGTAAATTACCACAGACCGAGATATCCGCAATTTGAATTATGATTTGCTGTGAAATAATTATTGCTGAAGAAGTGTTAAATGCAGTTTCGTTGCACAGTATTGTCCTCACAGGTAAACACTGTGTTTATTGGTATGATTATGATGTCTTCTTGTTCCTTACTGGCTTGGTACGTTCCTGTTGATAAATACCGATAAAGTGAGACTTAAGTCTAATTAATGCGAGATTGCATGTAACAAAAAGGCTATAACTGTGATCTTGATCTCGTGTGTTTTTGGTCTTAACGCTTACACTGTTTACAGATTAAGACTATTTTCTTTAGATATGAGATCACATCATGACGGTATTAGTAGCGATTGCATTAACAACAGGTATTTTGTCAGGTATCTGGGGCTGGGTCGCCATTTCACTCGGTTTGCTAAGCTGGGCAGGCTTTTTAGGCTGTACTACTTACTTTGCATCACCGAAAGATGGCATGAAAGGCTTAGGTCTAAGTATTGTTACTAATCTGAGTGGTGTGTTTTGGGCAATGGTGATAATCCATCTCTCAAGTATCTTTAGCCTTGAAATTATTGGTTACGTTGTAACAGCTTTTGTTGCATTCATGATGTGTGTTCAGGCTAAAAAATCATGGTTAAATTTTATTCCTGGTACTTTTATTGGTTCTTGCGCAACATTCGCATCTAACGGTGATTGGCAGTTAGTTATTCCATCATTAATTTTGGGCGCTTTATTTGGTTATACCATGAAAACGTCAGGGTTATGGTTACATGAGAAGCTACAACATCCAAATTCCAATCTAACGGCAGCGAAAGCCGAGTAGATATTCGAAACATCCCCGATATAATTCAAAAAAATCCACTGAGTGTAACTGTTGCCGCATTTACGTTATTTAAATAATGTAAATGCGGCTTTTTTTATCGTTTTTTTAGAAATAGACAGCTATAAGCAAGGCACAAACTGACCACCAAAGCTTGTGTTTAATGCTATTAGTGATTCAATATGGGTGCCTTTAGGGGCGAGTACACATACTCTTAAATCTTTATTCAGTAAGTGTTGCACTTGATTAACAACCGTTTCATTAGAATAGCTTTCACGTTCAGCATCACGGCGACATAGGTCGACGAAAATATCATCTTTAGTTTCAGGAAATAATACAGATTCTGATTGCTGCATGAGTCGAAGGGCTTTTAATGACAGCATTTCTGCGTCATCACCTGTTTCAATCAGATACAAGTTACCCGTTTGCGCGGTATTGTTTTCAAGCAGCGAGGTAAACGCCGCTTCTAGATCATTTTCTGTCGCTGCATTCTCAACGGCTGGTAATCGAAAGTAAGCTTCCCAAAACTTACGCCTTTCATCTACGGTACCAAAGTATTGCTTAATGCGACTGCGTTGTTTACCGGAATAAGCTGCAAGCAGACTCAAATTCTGAGGTAGTTGAGTTTCTAGTTTTTCTCGTATAAAACGCACCAAAACAGGTGAAGCACCACCACTAGAAACGGCCACCTGAATAGGGGTTCTATCGATCATTGATGGCGTAATGAAATTACAATAGTTTGGATCGTCGACAACGTTGGTCCAGATGCCTAATGCGTTAGCGTCATTAAATACTTGGTGATTCAGTTCTCGCACATCCGTTGTTGCCCACACTTGATGAAAACCTATTACATCATTCGATTGATATTCTCTGCTTATGTAATTGAACTTTTTGTTATCGACTAAGCGGGATAAGTGAGGATGTAACTTAGGCGATACAAGCGTGATATCTGCTTTTGCTTTCAGTAATAGGTCAACTTTTCTACAAGCAACTTCACCGCCGCCAATAACTAAGATTTTTTTACTCTTCAAATTCAAAAAAATTGGGAAAAAATCCATTATATCTATGCTTCCTAAGTATTGTTTATGCTGATTGCGGCTAATGTTTGTGGCTATTTAAACCATTATTAAGCTATTTGTTATATATATCCAATTTTGAAATATTTTGAAACAAATTACTTTCAAAAGGTGTGTATTATTTCCTACCATTCAGCTTTCATTAAAGCTGAATTGTTACCTTATTCTTATTAAAAAAGTATATGTTTTCTCAATGTTATTTTAATTTGAATGCACTTTTATTGTGTTCGTTTTTTTGTATGTTTTATTTAAATCGATGGTCAGCATAAATGAATAAAAAACTTATTATCGCAACGCTGGTAAGCGCGAGCCTACTTGCTGGGTGTGGCGATAAAGTCTCGGGACAAAAATCTCCACAAGGTCCTTTAGTTGTTGTAGAGCCCGTTACAGTTATTGATTATCAGCAAGGTAAGCAATATGTGGGTCGTACAGAAGCACTTGAAGATGTGTTAATTACAGCACAAGTATCTGGGTATTTAAAAGAGCGCTTTTTCACTGAAGGGCAATTAGTAGAAAAAGGACAATTGTTATTTCAAATTGAACCGGCAGCTTATGAGGCTAAATTGGCGAGTGCACAAGCGGCCATTTCTCAAGCAGAAGCAAATTTAAAAAAAGCAGACCTCGATTTTAAACGTGGTCAAAATCTATTACCGAAAGGCAGTATTAGTGAATCGGAATTTGACCGATTAACGGCTGAAAACTTAAGTGCAATTGCCCAATTAAAAGCGGCGAAGGCACAATATCATTCTGCTGAAGTCGACTTATCATATACAAGTATTTCTGCTCCTTTCAGTGGTCGAATCAGTGATAGTAAAGTGAGCCTTGGTGATTTAGTGTCGCCTTCTTCGGGTGTACTTACTACCTTGGTTAGCCTAAACCCAATGCAAACCACATTTAACCTAAGTGAACGTGAACGTCTTGATTTAGGTATTGATTACTTAGATGGCAGTGGTGAAGGCAAGGGTGATGTTGAAGTACTGCTTACATTAAACAATGGCGAAGAATATGAACACCTAGGTGAAGTCGATTTTATTGGTAATCGTATTGATTTGAATACGGGGACGATTGCAATGCGCGCTAAATTCGATAACCCAGAACAACGCCTACTTCCAGGTCAGCACGTACAAGTTTTTTTACGTGAGAAAATTCCAGTTCAAAAAATTGTGATTCCTCGCCGTGCAGTACAAAGTGATCTTGAAGGTGATTTTGTGATGGTATTAAAAGAAGACAATGTAGCCGAGCGTCGTAACGTGACTCTGGGCCCTCAAACAGTACAGGGCATCATTATTGCTGATGGTATTGATGCGACTGATATTGTGATGACTAAAGGCTTACAGCGTGTACGTAACGGTATCACGGTTCGTGTTGAAGAAACTGAAGCGAAGGACATATAATGCTAAGTCGCTTTTTTATCCAACGCCCAAAGTTTGCGTTGGTTATATCTATTATTCTTACACTAGCAGGGGCAATTGCAGCCTTAAGCCTGCCTGTGGCGGAATACCCGAAAATTAGTCCACCTTCAGTTGGTGTGACTGCTTATTACTCAGGTGCAAGCGCTGAGGTTGTTGAAGAGGCAATTGCAGATCCGATTGAAGCATCGGTGAATGGCGTAGAAAACATGATTTACATGTCTTCTAAAAGTGCCAACGATGGTTCATACAGCCTGAATGTGACTTTTGATATTGGTACTGACCCAGATATGGCTCAGGTTAACGTCCAAAACCGTATTTCCCAAATCGAATCTAAGCTTCCGGCTGAAGTTCGTATGGTGGGTGTGACGGTTAAAAAGCGTTCTCCTGATTTATTGATGGTGCTGAATTTCTACTCACCTGATGGTAAGTATGGCGACCAATTCTTAGTTAACTACATTAACTTAAATGTAAAAGATCAACTTGCTCGTGTGAAAGGGATCAGTGAGGTTAATGTTCTTGGTGGTGGCGAATATGCGATGCGTGTTTGGCTTGACCCTGAAAAAATGGCTAACCTTGGTCTTACAACATCTGATGTGAATGCGGCTCTTGCTGAACAAAACGTTCAGGTTGCTGCGGGTCAGGTGGGTGCTCCTCCATACAATAATGCTCAAGAAGTCCAGTTTAACCTTGTAACAAAAGGACGATTGGAGACTGTTGAAGAATTTGAAGATGTTGTGCTTCGTGCTAACAATGATGGTTCGATTGTATTCTTAAAAGACGTTGCACGTGTAGAGCTAGGTAAGAAATTCTACACTGGTAATGGCATGTTCCGTGGGCAGCCAGCAGCTATTGTTACGCTAAACCTTCAGTCTGATGCAAACGCATTGGAAAGTGGTGAAGCAGTAATGAGTTTACTCGATGGAATGAATAAAGATTTTCCTGAAGGTATGGCATACGAAACAAGCTACGACACAACCTTGTTCGTTGCTGAATCGATTAAAGGGGTAGTTGTTACTCTGATTCAAGCCATTATATTGGTTATCGCAGTTACTTATATGTTCTTAGGTAGCATGCGATCGACATTAATCCCAGTTGTGGCTATACCTGTATCGTTGATTGGTACGTTTGCCATTATGCTTGCTGCTGGGTTTACGATAAATACAGTAACGTTATTTGGCTTAATCCTTGCTATTGGTATTGTGGTCGATGATGCCATCTTGGTTATTGAGAATGTTGATACCAATATGGCGCGAGACCCAAGCCTGTCACCTCGTCAAGCAACCTTGATTGCAATGAAAGAAGTAACAGGTCCGATAATTACCTCCACAATGGTTCTGTTGGCTGTATTCATACCGGTCGCAATGCTTCCTGGTATTACCGGTATTATGTACCGTCAGTTTGCATTAACCATTTGTATTTCTGTTGTAATTTCATCTATTAATGCATTAACGCTTTCACCTGCTCTATGTTCTTTAGTGCTGAAACAAGGTGATGGTAATAAGTCGCGTTGGTTTAAGGTATTTAACCAAGGACTTGATAAAGTTACATTAAAATATGGTTCAATTGCCGGTTATTTGGTTCGTAAATCTGTACTGTTAGTTACATTCTTCATCTTGGCTGTGGGGGCGGTAACCTACCTATCAAAGACGACATCAACTGCGTTTGTTCCAACAGAAGATAAAGGTATTTTACTTGTTAACGTTCAGCTGCCAGATTCAGCCTCGTTATCTCGTACTGAAGAAACAACCATTAAGCTTCAAGATATTCTTGCAGAAGAGCCAGGTATTGAAGGCATTACTGTTGCGAATGGTTATGCGTTCTTAACGGGTGCTGCTGCATCAAACGGTGCATCACTGTTTATTAAGTTAAAAGAATGGGGTGTACGAAATGAAATGGAAGGTGATCATTCATCATTTGCTATTTCAAATCGCATAAATGCTCGTTCAGCAAATGAGTTACCAGAAGCGATAGTATTCACGATGGGAGCACCAGCCGTGCCAGGAATGGGCGCAGCTTCAGGTTTCGAGTTTGTTCTTGAAGATACCTTAGGTCGAAGCCGTACCGACTTGGCGAATGTCATGGGCGAGATGATTCAGAAAGCTAATCAGCAACCTGAAATTCAATTCACCTTTAGTACATTCCGTGCCAATGTACCTCACTTCTATGTTGATATAGACCGTGTGAAAGCGAAGCAACTAGGCATACCACTAACAGATATTTTCCAGACGCTACAGGGTAACTTAGGTTCCATGTATGTGAATGACTTCACTTTATACGGTAAAAACTTCCGTGTAACGGTACAGGCAGACAGTGAATACAGAGATAATCTCGATACACTTGAGCGTTTCCACGTGCGTTCAGCCTCTGGCGATATGATTCCATTGAGTACATTGACCTCTATTGAGCAAGTATTCGAACCGGATGTGGCATGGCGTTATAACATGTATCGATCGGCAGTCATTCAAGGTAGCCCTGCACCGGGTTATTCTAGTGGTGATGCGATTGCTGCAATGGAGCGTGTAGCAGCTGAAGTGTTGCCGCAAGGTTATCAGTATGAATGGACAGGTATGGCTTACCAAGAAGTAAAAGCTGGTAACCAAGCGATCTATGCGTTTGCACTGGCTCTAATCTTCATTTACTTGTTCATGGTTGCTCAGTACGAAAGCTGGAGTATACCTCTTGCTATCATTCTGGTTGTTCCTGTAGCGACATTAGGGTCGTTCTTGGCTCTTGCCATGACTGGTACACCGTTGAACTTGTATGCTCAGATTGGTTTGGTTCTCTTGATAGCCTTGGCCGCGAAGAATGCGATATTGATTGTAGAATTCGCCAAGATTGAACGAGAAGAAAACGAGCTGGATATCGGGAAGGCAGCGGTACGTGGTGGTAAATTACGTTTCCGTGCGGTGAATATGACATCGTGGTCATTTATCTTGGGTATTTTGCCATTAATTTTTGCATCTGGTGCGGGCCATATTAGTCAGAACTCGTTAGGTATTTCCCTAACAGGTGGTCTACTTTGTGTGTTACTTGCAGGTACCTTCTTGATTCCAGGCTTCTTTGCTCTGGTTCAGAAACGTCGTGAGAAATTCCATGGTGGTTCAACAAAGCTTATTGCACTCGAAGATGAAAAGTAGAAGCTAAGTACCTATAGAGCCGTTTAGTTATGGCTCTATATACATTAGTTCTGGCTCTATAAATAAAATACAAAAGGGTTCCTCTTTTACGTTAACTGTAAAAAGTTGGAACCCTTTTTTAATGTTTAGCGTTTAATATAACGTGTTTATTATTAATCGCCAGCTCGTCTATTTTTGATGAGCTTTTTTACTTTTGATGAATATCTTTACGACGCATTAAACCAATAGCAGCTAAGCCAAACAAGCCAAACAATGGTACTGAACCGCCCGATGAACCTGAGCCTGAATCTACAGGTTGGGTTTTAGCGCTAGGTTTATCAGCAACAACAATAAATGGGTCTTTTGTAATGGTTGGTGCATCTACTGCGTCAAGTGAAAAACGGTTATCACCTTCAGTTGCATGAATTGTGGCTTCAATCCAACCTCTATAGTGTGAAAGCTGTGTGTATTGACCATGTAATTGATAATATGGATTATTCTGATTGTCATTTTTAATTTTACAATTAGCCCCGTTACTGGTGATGCCAACAAGGCGTATTCCCTTATCTGTATCTGCGATGTTCAATGGGTTTTGCCAAATTAAAGGGCCACCAGAATCGCCAGCACAAACATCTTTTACTAAATCAGCAATATTGGAATCAGCACAAACAAAATAATCGTTGTTATTAATGGTGTTATTGCATTGATCGTCTGGAATACCCGCCAGTTTGACTACCTGTAAGTAAGAAGGAAAGGTGTATTTGGTTGCGGTATCTCCCCAGCCCGATGCGATGAGATTGGCTTTTGAATCGGAGCCCTGTACCCATGTAGTTTTAAAATCGGCATCAGCAGCTTTCTGTTCTTTTTCTGTGGCGATTTTAATGGGCTGTGCAACATTCAACATGCTCTCTTCAACTTGGAACAGGGCAATATCATTTTCGAATGTTGTACTGTTGTATGCTGAATGATGAAAACGCTTGATAACAGTGAACTTATACTTAGCATCAAGCTTCGAAAAATCACCTTGAGGGATATAAGATACGCCAGCAATAACCATATTGCCTAATTTTGATACATCATTACAGTGTGCGGCAGTGACAACCCAGTGTGCAGCAATAACAACGGCTCCGCATCCTGTTAGATCTGAAGTGGTTTGTTTTATTGCGGCTTGCCACGGTAATAACAAGTTATCGTAATCGGTAGCATTAGTACCATTAATCGCTTTGGCTTGAGGGGTTGCACTGAAAGCCAATTGTGGCGCTAATGCAAATGAAATAAGTGCTGCTATAGCGGTGCTTTTATACATCCTGTCATCCACTGAATTTTGTTTTTTAATTTTCGCTAACTATATGATTAGGGCATTGCTCTGTCTATATCTATTTGCTTTGCGAATAATTATTGTGAGCAATTCTTTATTATTTTACATGGTGTTCTGTTTGTATTTTTAGTTTATATATCGTCGATTGTAAAGCTTAACTAAAAATGTTGAGCTAGAACAAGTTATTCATCTCATTCGAGTGATTCATAATGGCAAGAACGTTACTATCTAGAGGTATCTCTTTAAATTGTATTAGGATAGTTATGACGTTTAAAAATGTAATTGGTTTTGGTGTGGCGGGTAACTTTGCAGGTCATCTTGAACAAGCAGGTGAAGCGACAGATTTTCTTGTCGTCGAAGTAAAAGAAGCGATTCAACCTAAAGCCATTTTTCCTTTTTATGTGCCTTCAGACAAAGCAGGGTTTTTATCAACATACCCGCTATCTCACGATACAATTATTCCACCAAATGATGCAGATAACCTTCAGATCGAACCTGAAGTCGCGTTACTTTGCGATATCGAATATCAAGATAATCGCGTAGTCTCTTTAACACCGCGTAAATTTGCAGCATATAACGATTGTTCTATACGAAAGCCTAATGCAAAAAAAATAAGTGAAAAGAAGAACTGGGGCGAACACACAAAGGGTGTCGCTAGCACAATATTTGATATTGATTCACTTGCAGAAGGCGGAGTGTTAGATAGTTACCGGATTGCCAGTTTTCATAAGCGTGGTGATCTTGTTTCTCGCTATGGTGAAGACAGCCCAGTTGTGGGTTACAGCTACTTTCATGAAAAGCTATTAACTTGGATTGTTGATCGTATGAACAATCAACAAGATGTTGGTCCAACGGAAGATATCGCAATGCATTTAGCTAATGCTGATTATCCGGCTCAAGCGTTAATCAGTATAGGCGCAACCCGTTATACAGAGTTTGGCGAAACAACGTTTTTGCAGTCTGGTGATACAAGTATTGTTGTTGTTTACGATGGTAGCCAATACAGCCAAGATGAAATTACGGCAATGGCAGCAACAAATGAATTTTCTGCCGAAGGTTTATCTGTATTGGTTCAGCAAGTAGCCTAAACGGGTTTGTTAATACACTAATATATAAAAGTATAGAAGTGTCGATTATTTTAATATTAAGCCTGATTATTCAGGCTTTTTTAATGAATGTAATAGGCTTATTTAAATAAAACATGAGCAATTCTGAGCAAGAATATCAAAACAAAACACAGCAGCTTCTACTTTCAGATACGTTAAGAATGGAATGTTTACGTGCAGTTAGAAGTTTGAATTTACCTGATTGTTTTTTAGGTGCCGGTTTTCTGCGTAATGCTATTTGGGATAGTTTGCATAACAAAGCCGAGATGACACCATTAAACGATATTGATGTTGTGTATTTCGATACAGAAGATGTTTCATGTAAAACAGAACAAGAATTAACAGCGAAACTTAAAGTGCTCGTTCCATCGATGAACTGGGAAGTGCGAAATCAAGCACGAATGCATGTTAAACATAATGACCAACCTTATCGTAATACAACGGATGCAATTTCGCGTTGGATAGAAATTCCTACTTGTGTGGGCGTTAAGCTTGATGAGGGAGAACAACTCATTTTTACAGCTCCATTTGGTTTGACACACAATTGGGTTCTTAATGTTGAAATTAACCCTAAGAGGCCGATACCTGATATTTTTTATCGGCGTATAGAAGAAAAGAGTTGGCTGCGTATTTGGCCGTTACTCAATATTATACCGACAGATAAAGAGTGTAATATTCATAGCTGTTAAGGTTGCTTCTGGTAGAAAAAGGCTAAGCAAATAGCCTTTGCTTAGCCTAAATAATGATTCTTGGGTCTTGAGCTATAAACGCCAGAATATTTCGAACGACCCCATAGAGGTAGATGAGCGAATATCTTCTTCAAAATCTGGTGTGCTGGTTGCAAAGCTTAAACTTGTGCCCCAGCTAGGTTCGTAATATACAAAGCCGAAAACAGCTGTGGCTTGTAGGTTCTCAACACTAGTATCAGGCACATGGGCTGGGCGATCACCGTCGATCGTTATATCATTGAAACGATAACGACCTTCTATACCTGTAAATACAAAATAACCTGATGCACTAGATGAAATCACGCTGACATCGAACAGCTTGCCCGGTGTAAATCCAACACTACCAAAGTTTGAATCTAAGTTTTTACCCCAGCGAGCAACGGTACCAACGGCTAACTCACTCTGAAAATTCCCCACATTGACACGACCAACACTACTTAAATCATAATGCTGCATCAACCATGCATTATTTCGAGTGAGTAGGCGATGTCCTTGGTATCCAAGGTTGAATACGACTTGGTTTTCGATTTGATCATCCCAGCCCATAGGCTCGTCAGAACCTATGATGCTGTGAATAAACTTTTGATTTTCTTCTGCGAAGGAATTGGGCCCGACAGTGCCCAGCATAAAGCTGAATTTATCAACCGCACTTGCTGAATATTGATAAATACCCGTTTCTAAAAATAACAGCCCAGCGTAAGGGCGCTCATTAGGCGGGGGCTCTGTTGCTTCAATGTCTTCCGGTGTCCACATTTGTTGACCTAGACGTAGACTCCAGCCTTGTGCACTAGAACTTAACGGCAAAATAGACGCCATTTGTCGTATAGGGGTCGGTGCACTCATGGCGACGCGGTTTGTTGCAGCAGAGTTGTATTCTAAAAAAATGCCGTTACTGTAATTTTGGTCTGTACCTACGATACCGTCATTATCAATCGCAAACGAGAAACTACCCGAATTATAGGCCATCGTAGTTGATGAAAAGAGTATGGAGATAGCAACAATGCCGAGAGAAAAGTGATTCATTTACAATCCTTTGTAGCAGGGGGAATATAGCTAAAAAATGCAGCGTTTAGTTTTGATACAAAAGTGAGTATGTTGTTTAATATCATCAACATTTTACCGAATGCACGTTAGCAGTAGCTGGCCTTATTAGTAGAACTGTTAACAAAATCAGAGGTCGTGCATTATAGCGTGAAAAATGCACTAACACTGAGCATTAATTTGTAAGGAATTATATGAGGTAGCAGTGAGTTAAAGTACATAACAGATAAGGATATGTGCCGCGAAGCCGACACCTATCCTAAGTGTGTGCGCCGAGCATGGCGTTGGTCTAGGAGGTGAAAGTCCTCTACGGGCTCAGTCGAAAGAGAACCGTTA
>PJEL010002580.1_pt1 | contig 16382 bp, 13 predicted proteins | sample 1853271 | NCBI WGS metagenome assembly PJEL01 (sample SAMN08108733, study PRJNA415343) | Invertebrate metagenome, whole genome shotgun sequencing project. | host: Globobulimina | place: Sweden: Gullmar Fjord | collected 2015-08
TAGTTGCGGGTGATCATGGTGTCGTTGGGGTCGACGTAGACCACGTAGAGGATCAGCACCCCCCAGCCGAGCGCCGAGAGAATCCCGGTGAGGATGATGAAGCGGGCGTCGAAGCGCAGCGCCCTGAGAGCAATGAAGATGAAAACGTAGAGCAGCGTCGGCGCCTTCAGATAGAACGACGGCGGCTGCATGTACTGGATGTGAAAACTCCAGATCAGGACCATCAGCAGGACGACGTCGAAGACCACCGAGGCCGCCAGCGACCAGGCCGGCAGGCGGGCGAGGTGCGTCCAGACCACGCGCACCAGGGTCAGCGCCAGATAGATGCTGAGCGCCCAGGGTACCGGCGCAAAGTCCGACTCCGGCGGTGCGGGGGAGAGGAAATAGAGAGTGCCGAAGGTGACCACGATGCCGAGCTGCACCCAGGAGATCAGGCGCTCGGTGGCGTCTTCCTGCGCGCGCACGGCCTCGCGCACCCTCTCCGGCAGACCGGCTTCCGGGTCCTTGCGCCACCAACTCAGCATGGTCGCTTCCTAATGAAATGCCAGATTACGGCCGCCCGGGCGGCCGCGTTGCAAGAAGGATATGGTGGCGCCCGGCGCTCACCTGCACGTCACTTCTGCGTGAAATCCTCCGCGCCCGCGCCCTGGCCCGGCTCACGGATGCAGCACCATGCCCTCCCGCGCCACCAGGGTGCCGGGCCGCATCGCCTCGGCTTCCTTGGCGATCTGCTCCATGAAGGCATCGTCATGGCTGGGATCGTGGTGGAAGATCACCAGCTTGCCGGCCTTGGCCTTTTCGCAGAGCCTGACGCCTTCCTGCCAGGTCGAGTGCCCCCAGTTGCGGTACTTGGGGAACTCCTCGTCGGTGTAGGTGCAGTCGTAGATCACCAGATCCGCGCCCTCGATCAACTCCAGGATATTGCGGTCCGGTTTGCCCTCGATGTGTTCCGTGTCGGTCACGTAGCAGATGGCCTTGCCGGCGTAGTTGATACGGTAGCCGGTGGCGCCGTTGGGGTGATTGAGCGGTGCGGTGACAAGGCGCACGCCGGGCTTCGGCTCCAGCACGTCGCCGGCGGTGAAGTCGTGGAACGACACGTTCGCGGCGAAGATCTTCGGCGGCACCGGAAACAGCGGCGCGTTCATGAACTGCACCAGAACGTCGTGCAGCGTGAGTTCCGGGATCAGGTGGCCGGCCCAGAGACGGATGCGGTTGCGCTTGTCGAAGAGCGGCGCGAAGAACGGCAGGCCGACGATGTGATCGTGATGGGTATGGGTGAGGAAGATATCGGCTTCGAGCGCCCCGTTCTGGCACAGCTCCTTGCCCAGCGGCCGCAACCCGGTGCCCGCATCGAAGATCAGCAGTTTTTCGCCGCAACGAACTTCCAGACAGGAGGTATTGCCGCCGAAACGCAAGTAATCTTCGCCAGGGCAGGAGATTGAACCGCGGGTTCCCCAGAATCGAACAAAAAAATCAGAACCGTTCTGCAAAATGTCAGTATCCCTTCGGTCCGACACTCTCTATGTAGGCCTGCAGGTCTGACGGCCCAATGAAATGCTTTGCGATAATTGCAGTACTCTAACCAATTGGCTGAAAACGCCCCAATGAAAATTGACCCCCGGCGGACCCGGCGACCGGCTCTCCCCCTGGCCGGGCGGCCCGGAGCCTGCGGAGACGCCGTTTGACCAGCCCGCAGCGTACCCGGACTTCGCTGGTCGTTCTCGGCCTCGCCTTGGTGGTCTACGCCGCATATTGCCAGTTCAAGCTGCCGGTTGTCTTACCCGTACTGCTCGATAGCTATAGCTACGATCGCGTGCTGGCCGGCGGCTTCATGTCGATTTTCGCGGTCTTCGGCATCGTGCTGTCGGTGCCCATCGGCCGCGCCGTGGCGCGTCGCGGCGCCCTGCGCCTGGTCATGGTGGCCTTGCCGATTATGGCCCTGGGAACGGCGGTCTGCCTGATTGCCCCGGAATCTGGAACCGTGATGCTGCTCGGCCGCGGCCTGGAGGGCGCCGGCTTCGCCATCCTCGCCATCGCCGGGCCGGCGCTGGTCACCGCCAATGCTGCACCGCAACATCGCGCCCTGGTGATCGGCCTGGTCTCCGCCTGGATCCCGACGGGCCAGTTGCTGGCGGCACTGCTCGGCCCGCTGGCGCTGAAGACCAGCGGCTGGCAGGTCCTCTGGGTGGCAGGCCTGCTGCTCGCCGCGCTGCTGGTCGGCTGGACCTTTTACATGATGCGCCACGGGCCGCGCGGCACCACCCTGAAGCCCGATGCCGCGACCAGCGCGGCGCCGGCCTGGAGCCGTGCCCAGTGGATTGCGCTGCTGCTGACCGGTGGGGTGTTTACTTTATGGACCGGGCAGTACATCGCCTACATGACCTGGCTGCCGCTCTTCCTGATGGAGGCGCTGGGCCTGCCCGTCGAAGCCGCCCTTTCCGGCTACCTCGTGCCGGTGGTCCTGGTCGGCGTCTTCAACGTCGGCACCGGGGTGATGCTGCAGCGCGGGCTGCGGCCCCAGCATCTGCTGTGCGGCGGCGTCATCGTCCAGGCGGCGATCTGGTGGCTCCTGCCGGTGACCGGCAGCGGCCTCGGCGGCCTTGCCTCACTGGTCGTCTATGGCGTCACGGCCGGCATCGTGCCGACCTGCCTCTTCGCCCTCTCGGCGCATCTGGTAGTGAGCCCGGGAGACACCGCCCGGGCGTTCGGCGTCACCATGACCGGGCGCAATCTGGGGGTCCTCGGCGGCCCGCTGCTCCTGGCTCTGGCGGTGGAGCTGAGTGGCGACTGGCTGGTCAGCAGCCTGCTGTTCGGCAGCCTCACCAGCCTGGCGGTGGTGCTTTGCGCCCTGCTGCTGGTCATCGTGCCGCGGGTCGAGGCCGACAGCCTCCGGCGGAGGCCGGGTGCCTCAGACTAAGGAACCAGGCGGTAGCCGCCCGGTTCGGTGACCAGGATCTCGGCCGCCGAGGGGTCTTCCTCGATCTTCTGGCGCAGACGATAGACGTGGGTTTCCAGGGTGTGCGTGGTGACCGCGGCATTGTAGCCCCAGACCTCGCCCAGCAGCTTGTCGCGCCCGACCACCGCATCGCCGCTGCGGTAGAGGTACTTGAGGATCGAGGTTTCCTTCTCCGTCAGCCGCACCTTCTTCTTCGACTCGCCGTGAGTCAGCAGCTTGGCGCTGGGCCGAAAGGTATAGGGGCCGATGGTGAAAACGGCGTCCTCGCTCTGTTCGTGCTGGCGCAGCTGGGCGCGCATACGGGCCAGCAGAACGCCGAGACGAAACGGCTTGGTCACGTAGTCGTTGGCCCCGGCATCCAGGGCCAGAATGGTATCGGCGTCGGATTCCGCGGCGGTCAGCATGATAATCGGCGACTTCACACCGCTGCGCCGCATCAGGCGACAGACCTCGCGCCCGTCCATGTCCGGCAGGCCGACATCCAGGAGGATCAGGTCGAAGTACTCGCCCTTGGCCTTCTCCATGCCTTCGGCCGCCGTCGGCGCCTCGATGGTGTCGAACTCCTCGTGCAGGCGCAGCTGTTCGCTCAGCGACTGTCGAAGCGCATCGTCGTCATCAACCAAAAGGATTTTCTTACCGCTCGCGCCGCTCATATGCGAGGTCCAACTCCCAAACCCACCCGAAGTCCTGTGAATTCCTCAGATAGCACCGCAGCAGCAAGGGTTCAAGTTAACCCCCGGATAAGTAATTGCCGCACCGCATCATATAGGCCCTGCGTGGGATCGCCGAGAGCATCGACGGCGGTGAAGTGGTGCAAGCCTTCCATCCCGACCTCGTCCAACGCCAGGCCGCGGCCCTGGCAGGCTGCCGCGTACTCGGCCTGTTGGCGCAAAAACTCCCCGGTCTCCTCCGAACCAACGGCCAGCACCAGGGGCGCGGCCCTGTCCGGCAGGTTGTGCAACGGGCTCCAGGGCGCGGCCTCCTCGGGCCCGATGCCGAGCAGTTTGTTGTGGTAGCTGAGGCGCACGGGCTCCAGGTCGTAGACCCCGGAGATCGAACAGCCGCCGGCCAGCAGGTCGGCCGGCAGGGCGGGGTCGAGGGCCGGCCAGTCGGTCGATAGGGCCATGGCGGCCAGGTGACCGCCGGCCGAATGCCCGGCGACGACGATACGCGATGGATCGATGCCATAGTCGGCGGCATTGCTGTAGAGCCAGGCCAGGGCGCGGCGCACCTGGTCGATCATGCTGCCGATCTTGCAGTCCGGCGCCAGCCCGTAGTTGAGGCTGGCGAAAGCGATGCCGGCTTCGACAAAAGGCGGCGCCAGGTAGCTGTAGTCGCCCTTGTCGAGCGCCTGCCAGTAACCGCCGTGGATGAAGGCCAGCAAGGGGGCGGCTTCGCCGCTGCCGGCAGGGAAAATATCGAGCTTCTCGGCGGCGCTATCGCCGTAGGCGAGATCGAGATGGCCGAACAGCCGCTGGCGCGTTGCCGCGCTGTCCCGGGCCCAACGTTCGAAGAACTGCGGGTGATCCGGCCAGCGGGCCCGGAGGTTCAGCTGCTTGTCGAGCTCCGCCTGGTCATAGCCCCGAAACACAGCGGTGGCGGCGCCGCCTCGTTCACTCGTCATCCCCGAACTCTCTCCCCTCTTTTGGCCGGCCTCACAGTGCCAAGCCCTTGAGCCCGGGTTTCGGCCGGGCTCGGTCATTGCGCCACTGAAACGCTGGCGTTTTCGCGTGGCGGTGCTTATGTGTTGCGTGAAACGGCACCCTCGCCGTGCAGGACTTTCTGGGCGGGCGCAACCGTGACACGGCTCAACCCGGCCCGTAAAGTGACTATTGCGAGCCAGACAAACCTGATGCAACAGACCGCCAAGAACCCGAAATCGCCGGACGCCGCCGTCCTTCAGTCGGTGGAGCGCGCGCTTGCCGAACTGCGGCGCGGCGCCAGCGTGGTCCTGCACGATTGGTCGGGCAAGGGCGCCCTGGTTCAGGCCGCCGAGCAGGCCAGCCCGGAGGGTCTGGCGGCACTGGCCGCGTTGACCGGTACCGAGCCCATGCTGTTGGTGACCGCGCGCCGGGCCGAAGCCCTCGGCCTGCCCGAGGCTAAGAGCCTGATCGCCAGCGGCGGCGTCATGGCCCTGGCCCTGGAAGAACAGAAAGCCGGAGGCATCCGCGCCCTGGCCGACCCGACCAGCCCGCAGGACAGCGCCCCGCAGGCGGACCGCGCCGTTCCGGCGCCGCCCGGGCTCGACGTGGCCGCCGTGGAACTGACCAAGCTGGCCCGCCTCCTGCCCGCCGCCCTGCTGGCGCCCCTGCCGGGCCAGCCGGTGCAGAGCCCGGTTGCCTGGGCCGACGCCCGCGACCTGATGGCGGTTTCCGCTGCCAATGTCGCCGAGTACCGCTTCGCAGCGGCGCGCGGCCTGACCCCGGTCGCCAACGCCGCCGTGCCGCTGGCCGGCGCCGAGCAGGCCCGCATTATCGCCTTCCGCCCCGATGATGGCGGCATGGAACACCTGGCCATCATCGTCGGCGAGCCCAAGGCCGACGAGCCGCTGCTGCTGCGCCTCCATTCGGAGTGCTTTACCGGCGATCTGCTGGCCTCCCTGCGCTGCGACTGCGGCGATCAACTGCGCGGCGCCATCGAGGCGATGGCCGAAGCCGGATCGGGCATCGTGCTCTACCTGATGCAGGAGGGCCGCGGCATCGGGCTGGTCAACAAGTTGCGCGCCTATACCCTTCAGGATCGCGGCGCCGACACCCTGGACGCCAACGAACAGCTCGGCTTCGACGCCGACGAGCGGGTCTACCTGCCGGCCGCGCAGATGCTGCATCACCTGGGCTTCCGCAAGGTGCGGCTGATGACCAACAACCCGCAGAAGGTCGCCGCGCTCAGCCGCTTCGGCATTGCCGTCGAGGAGAGGGTCGAGCACAGCTTTCCCTCCAACGGCCACAACGACTTCTACCTGGCGACCAAGGCCGAACGCTTCGGCCACCTGTTCTAGAGCCTTTCCTAGCCAGATTGAACCATTCTGGCGGCGTGGGTTTGTGACAAGGGCAAGGGGTTTGGCGCCGGACATAGCGGCGCTATGGCCAAGACAAAGCCCGCAGGCATTGGCGCAAAGCCGCCCGTCCCTTCGGGTTTTCGAGCGGCGGCCGCCCGCGGCGTCGCAAGCCTTGCCCGATGCACTGCATCGCGCTGCGCCTGCCTCCTAGCGGATCGACCCGCCGCTCGAAAACAGAATTGCTTCAATCTGGCTAGGAAAGGCTCTAGGGCCCCGCAAACCGGCAATTCCGTCTTCCCGGAGGAAGCGGCAGCCGGGCAGAACCTGCCCCCGCCCCGGCGATGGGCAAGACCGCAACCCGTAAATCATTGATATCTAAGAAAACACTCCTCTGGCCCGCCTCTTGCTTAAGATCTGGGTGGAGGACCAATGAACGATCTGGAATTTGTCGGGGATTATCGCCAACCGCAGCTGAACGCGCGGCAGCGCGAACTCGGCTTCGACGGGCATAGCGACGGCGAATTCACCTTCGGCGACTTCCTCGACATCATCAATCCTCTGCAGCACATTCCGGTCATCTCGTCCCTCTATCGCGAGATCACCGGCGATACCATCAGCCCCCACGCCCGCGTCATCGGCGACACCCTCTTCGGCGGCCCCTCTGGTCTCGTCTCCGGAGTGGTCAACACGATCTACAGTGAGATCAACGGCGAGGACATCGGCGCATCCGTGATCGCCATGTTCACCGGCGGTCGCGACACCTCGGATCCGCAGTTCGCCGGGGCCCAGGACCAGGCCTCGGTTGCAGCCGGCGCTGCGCCGCCGGCGGCGGCGGGCGCTGAAATACCCCTTGCCGCACCGCTGACCACCGCCGCCGGGCCTCTGATGGCATCTCCGCCGGTCGTGAAGCAAGATGATCCACGGCGCAATGCCCAGCCGGCCCCGGGGCCGATGGCCGCAGCAGCACAGCCCCGACCCGAAGGCCTCTCAACGGCGGGCTCGGATAGCGGTCTGCTGACCGGCCAGGCCGCCATGTCGGCCCTGTTCAACGACCTGCGCGGCAACCGCCCTTCGACGCCGGCGCAGGCCGAACGGCCCGACACCATCGCACTGCCGCGGCCCCAGGACGCCGGCACCATGAAGTCCTATCCCTTGCCGCCGCGCCGGGCGCAGGCCGCCACAGCGGCCCCGGTGTCCCCAACGCCCCCTAATGCCGCCCTGCCGCCCGAAGCGGCAGCCACCAGCGCCGCCGACCATCCGCTGATTTACGCCCAGGATATGCCGGAGGCTGCAATGGCCGAGCGCATGATGCAGGCACTCGACAAATACGGTCAGTTGACCAAGCAACGCCAGGCCGAACCGGCCGAGGCCGAGCCGCGCTGGACGTCCGACCCGGCCGAATAGTCCGCCGGCTTTTCGCGAAACCCCCTGCCGGCCCCCCTCTTGAGCCCCTCGTCCCGGACTTCCTAACCGAAATCGCCCTGGTCTGCGCCCCGCCGCGGAAGCTAATCTTGCCGGCATGACAGTGTTCTCAGACTCCACTGCGCCGCCGGATCTGCGGGTTTTCCTGGAAGACGGCATTGCCCGGGCAACCTGCGGCGGGCGCGCTTGGCAGTGCGCCCTCGGGCGCGGCGCCGTCGGCCGCGAGAAGCGGGAGGGCGACGGCGTCACGCCCATCGGGCGCTGGCCCCTGCGTCACGTGCTCTATCGCGCCGACCGCCTGGCCAAGCCCGACACCGCCCTGGCCTGCCAGGCAATAGATCCCGATGACGGCTGGTGCGACGATCCCGCCGATGCGTCCTATAACCGCCCGGTACGCCTGCCCTACTCGGCCAGCCATGAACGTCTGAGCCGGGAAGACGGGCTCTACGACATCGTCGTGGTGCTGGGTCACAACGACGACCCGGTGGTGCCCGGCGCCGGCAGCGCAATCTTCCTGCACGTGGCGCGCGACGACTACGGCCCGACCGAAGGCTGTGTGGCGCTGGCCCTGCCAGATCTGCTGGAATTCTTGAAGAGGGCCCGGCCCGGCAGCGCGGTGGATCTGCGCGCGCCCTGATCATCGCAAACAACCGAACCAGCGCCGGCCCGAAAAATAGTTGCCCTGCCCATGGCACCGATGCTCGTGGCGCAACGTATGTATAGGATAAGACGTTCAGCCAACCTGGAGACTCAGCCATGACGCTGCCGCAGAGAATGCCAACCGGCACCAAGGCCAAACCCTATGCTTGCCGCCGCGGGCCGGGCCGGGCCGTGGGGCTCTTGGCCCTGCTGGGGCTCGCCGCCTGCACCGGAACCGGCAGCGGCTCCGGCGTCGTCTACAACACCAACTTCACCGCCGGTTATTCGCCGCCCAGCCTTGCCGCCACTGCGTCGCGCGGGGGCTTGCTGGTGGAAACCTACGGCACCCCCGCGGGCGCCGAGTTGACCCGCGAGGACATCACCCAGGCGACCGTGCGGGGGCTGCGCTCCTTCGGCCCCACTTGGTTTCCCCGGAATTTCACCGGCAATCCCGAGGACGTGCCGCGGCCGGACTATCTGCTGCGCATCGTCTACGGCACGCCGAGAGCCTTCAATCGCCAGCAGCTTTGTTCGACCGGATTGACGGAAGAGACCGTGCAAGCGGCCCGCAGCAGCGCCAGCGAGGTCTCGACCCGCGCTGTTGCAGGACTTTGCCGCGGCGAGAGGGCGATCGCCCAGGCCGAGGGGTCACCCGGGACCGGTCCGGACATCGACGGCGAACGTTTTTCGAAGTTCGTCGGACTCTTGGGGCGTCAGGTGATGCCGCGGCGCAACCCGGTCACCCAGGACGACTGCCTGTTCCGCAGGTGCGACTAGAGCCTTTCACGGCCAGATTGAAGCAATTCTGTTTCCGCGCGGAGAGGTGATCCGCTAGGAGGAAGGCGCAGCGCGATGTGGTGCATCGGGCAAGCTTTTCGACGCCGCGGGCGCCCGCCGCTCGGAAACCCGAAGGGCCGGGCGGCTTTGCGCCAATGCCGGCGGGCTTTGCCTTGGCCATAGCGCCGCTATGGCCGGCGCCAAAACCCTTGGTCTTGACGCAAATCCACTCCGGCAGAATGGTTCAATCTGACCGTGAAAGGCTCTAAAGCCGACAGCCGCGGTTTTCGAAGCGGCGGTTCAGGGGCGCAGCGGCCGGGCGCCGAAGATACCGGTACCGACCCGCACCAGGGTCGCGCCGAAGCGCACCGCCGTCTCGTAGTCGCCGCTCATGCCCATCGAGAGCCCGGCCAAGCCGTTCCTCTTGGCGATCTCGCGCAGAAAGGCGAAGTGCAGCGAGGGCTCCTCGTCCACCGGCGGGATACACATCAGGCCCTTCACCTGAAGGCCAAGCTCCCGGCATTCGGCGACGAAGGCGTCGGCCTCGGCTGGCGCGACGCCGGCCTTCTGCGGCTCCTCACCTGTATTGACCTGAATGTAGCAATCCGGCGAGACGCCCAGCTTGGCGCTCTCCTTGGCGAGGGCGCGGGCCAGCTTGGGCCGGTCGACGGTTTCGATGACGTCGAAGACCTGCAGCGCTTCCTTCACCTTGTTAGTCTGCAACGGACCGATCAGGTGGAGGCGAAGATCGGGGTACGCCGCCTTCAAGGCCGGAAACTTGCCCTCGGCCTCCTGGACCCGGTTTTCGCCGAACACCCGGTGACCGGCAGCGAGAGCCGCCTCCACCGCCGCGGCCGGGTGCACCTTGCTGACCGCCACCAGGGTCACCGCCTGCGGGTCTCGCGCGGCGGCCTCTGCCGCTTCGGCAATGTGCCTGCGGACTTCCGCCAGATTTGCGGCGATGTCGGGAGCGGGAGCGTCAGCCATCAGCTTGTTTTCCGTTCCTGGGTCGCTAGAGATAGGAGAAACGCTTCATCTGGGCCGCGTGGTCGCTTTCGATCCGCTGGACCTGTTCCGCCGTCAGCTTCTCGCGCCAGCCGCCGGAGCGTCCGGATCTGAAGAATTTGTCGCTGTTCACGGAGCGTTCGATGAATCCCTGTTCGGTTTCGAGCTTCTGAAGCTGCTTGAAGGTGGAGAACTCCACCGCCTTTTCAATCTTCGCCCGATCGCTTGAGATGCCAAAGCGCCTGGCGATGCGGCCGAACTGGTCGAGCGGATCGGCCAGGAGGTCTTCGTAACGCACCGCGTAGATGCCCGGGTGGTTCCACTTGGTCCAGGATTCAACATGGTTCGACCAACTGCTCTGCAGTTCGTGGACGATGGTGCCGGCCATCGCGGCGCAGAGCGCCAGGGGATCGGTCATTTGGCTGATCATCTCATCCAGGGTCAGGCCGAAGTGATCGGCGGCGGACAACACGACGTCGCGGGGGTCGCGAATGATGTAGACCGCGCCGTAGGTCGCCTGCATGGAGAAAATCGGGTGTCCGCAGTCCTCGCCGAAGTAGCTGTGCGTCTTCATCGGGATGATGTTCTTGTTCAGGCTGGCCGCGCGCTCCTGCGCCTTGGTCCGCAGGGCGGCGATTTCCGAGACGCTGAGGTCCGACACCTTGCCTTGGGTGAACGGCTGGAACCAGCTTTCCGCAGGTTCGCTGGGGCAGACCTCGCCGATCCGCTTGAGCGGCAGGGGCTCGGAAGGGTCGAGGATCAGGTTTGCCAGGAAGGCGCGCATCCAGGTATTTCCCGATTTCGGGTAGGACGCCAACCAGAGAATACCGGCCACGATCAGGACACCTTGGTTTCGGCGCCGAGCGGCGGCAGATAGGCGAAGCGGCGCATCTGGACGCCGTGGTCCCGCTCGATGGCCGCCGCCTGGTCCGCGCTCAGCTTGTCGCGCCAGCCGCCGGAGCGTCCGGAGCGAAAGAAGCGGTCGCTGTTTACTGATTTTTCGACAAAGCCGCTTTGCGCTTCCTGGGCCTGCAGGGCCTTGAAGGAGGAGAACTCGACGGCGCGCTTGATGCGTGCCTCGTCCTGGGTAATGCCCAGTTTGCGGGCAACCCCGCCCAGTTGGCCCAGGGGATCCGCCAGCATGTCTTCGTAGCGCAGCACCATCAGGGGGCTGTGCTTCCACCTGGTCCAGGATTTCACGTGCTCCGACCAGCTGCTCATGCGCTCGGAGACCGTATTGCCCGCCATGCCGCGGCCGCGCGCGCTCTTGTCGTTCATCATCTCGATCGCCTGGTCAAAGGTCAGGCCATAGTGGTCGGCCGCCGAGATCAGCACATCGCGTGGGTCACGTACAATGTAGATGACCCCGATGCTCGCCTTCACCGAGATGGTCGGATAGCCGAAGTCCTTGCCGAAGAAGCTGTGCGTCTTCATCGGCATGATGTTCTTGTTGAGGCTGGCGGCGCGCTCCTGCGCCTTGGCGCGTAAGGCGGCGATCTTCTTGTTGCTCAACTCGCTGACCGGCGTTTTGGTCAGCGGCTTGAACCAGATTTCGTTGGGTTCACTGGAGCAGACTTCGTTGATCCGCTTGAGGGCCAGGGGTTCGGCTTCGTTCAGGATGAGGTTTGCCAGGAAAACCCGCATCCAGGTGTTACCGGACTTCGGATAGGAGGCGAGCCAGAGAATACCGGACATGCTGAATTTAGGACCCTGATCCTTTTGACCTTACAGGCGGCGGTGAGCGGGCCAGGCCGCCGTTTGCTGCTTCCGTCTAGGCAAATGCGCCGGGCGATGCAAGGCTCCTGGCCGCAAAGATTAACAGAGTGCTTATGGAATACACTCTTAGATAGAGAGTTCTCCGCGGCGATGCGGCTATTGCGCGATTTTCGCTTCTGCCGCAATGACAGGGCTCTCAGCGAAGTTGTTGGCTTAGCGGCCTAATCTCATCCTGTTGCCCAAAGAACACAGTGTGTCGGAAAAACAACTTAACACCGATGCCAAGCCTTGCGATCCAATCCACAGCCTAGTACCAACAACACATCCCGTGGCTTGGGGTACCCACAATAGACACCGTATTTGGAGCTTTTCGGATGAAAAAAGTATTGATGGCAAGCAGCGCCATTGTCGGGGCCGCGGCCCTGGCAGTCAGCCCTGCCGCCGCACAAGAACTCGAGCTTTCGGCTTTCCAGCAGTTCATGTCCTCCAGTGGCGACGCCGATCTTGACGATTCGGACCGCGGCTTTGCGTTCTCGACCAACACGGAAGTGCACGTCAAGGGCACGATCATGGCCGACAACGGCATCACCTTCGGGTTCCGCGTTGAGTTCGAAGCTGACTCGGGCGAGACCAACAACGTCGACGAGAACAGCATCTGGGCGTCGGGCAGCTTTGGTAAGATCGAGCTGGGCAACAACGACGGCCCGGAAGACACCTTCATGATCAACGGTTCGAACTCGGGCGTTGATTACGGCGGCGTCGGTAACCCGACTGCTAACTTCCTGAGCGCGGCCTATCAGGGCGCGGCGCGTACGTCGATCGACCTGCAGAACGGCGCCGACTCTTCTGACGGCACCAAGATCAACTACACCACGCCGAACTTCAACGGCTTCAGCGCTGGTGTCGCCTATACCCCGGATAGCTCCGACGGTAACGACGGCAACACCTTCAACCAGGAGAACTCCACTGGTACCCACGACCACATTGGTGTCGGTCTGGGCTACGACGGTGAGTTCAACGGCGTTGGCATCGAACTCGGCCTGGTCGGCGGCTTCGGCCACGCTGACGCGGAGCCGGAAGACGACATCTACGGCTTTGGTGGCGGTATCGCCATCAGCTTCGCCGGCTTCACCATTGCTTCCGGCGCGAACTATGACGACGCCGACGGTAACGGTGGCAAAGGCTGGGGTGTTGACCTCGGTATCGGTTACGGCACCGGCCCCTGGAGCTTCTCGATCAACGGCATCTATTCCGAAGATGACGATTCGAATGACGAGCTCTATGCAGGTTCGGCCAACATCGGCTACAACCTCGCTCCGGGTGTGGGCGTCTTCGTGACCGGCTTCGTCGGTCATGAGGATTACGGCTCTAACATCGATGGCGAGAGCGGCAACGACATTCTTGCGCTCACCAGTGGCCTGAAGCTCGCCTTCTAGTCCGAACGCACGATTTAGTTGTTAGATGGGGCGGCACCTCAGGGTGCCGCCCCATTCTTTTTGCCTGCCTCTCGGGCCGTCGTTCCTCGGATCCGGCCCCTTATTTCTTTTTGCCCGTTTTTGGGCCCTATGATATCTACTCGGCAGAGAGTTCGAGGCAGCCCCTGCTCAATCAAGACCGGACTTGAGGCAAGCTGCATGCACGCAGGGACAGAAAAACGATGACAAGGACGGCCGACGGCAAGAAGACAGTGGGCTGGCGCCTGCTAACGCTGGCTTTGGCGCTGACCGTCACGGGTTGCGGCCTCGGCGGCGAAGCCAAGTACCGTGACGAGACGGAAGAAAAGTACGAAGAGACCGGCGGCTCGCTTCTTGGCAACGACCGGATCGGCGTCGGCGGCGACAGCGATGGTCCCGGCAACGGCGGTGGCGGCGACGGTGGCATTGGCGTTAATTCCTATTTATGGCGCGCCTCGCTGGATACGGTCTCCTTCATGCCCCTGGCCTCCGCCGACCCCTTCGGCGGCGTGATCATCACCGACTGGTTCTCACCGGCCGAAACCACGAACGAGCGTTTCAAGATCAATGTCTACATTCTCGGCCGCGATCTTCGCGCCGATGGTGTACGTGCCGCCGTCTTCCGCCAGTTGATGGATCCGCGCACCGGCAATTGGGTCGATGCGTCGATCGAGCCACAGACGCCGACCGACATCGAGAACGCCATCCTGACGCGCGCGCGCCAGTTGCGGATTGCCTCGCTTCAGTAGGACCAGCACCCCGGCGGGCGCCGCGCCCGGCGTTTCGACAAGCAGGAACCTCCCGCCGCTCCGCTCTTTCGCCCTTTTCGCGTCGCCGATCGCTTCTGGCCCGGCGACCTCGCCCAGCCTTCAGTTTGCGACCCCAAAATGAGCCGATATAACGCCAAAGATACCGAGGAAAAGTGGCAGAAGCGCTGGGACGATGCCGGCTGCTTCACCGTTCAGGAGGAGACCTCCCGGGAGAAATATTACGTCCTGGAGATGTTCCCCTATCCCTCGGGCAAAATCCACATGGGCCACGTGCGCAACTACACCATCGGCGATGTGGTCGCGCGTTACAAAAGAGCCAAAGGCCTGAATGTGCTGCATCCCATGGGTTGGGACGCCTTCGGCCTGCCGGCGGAAAACGCGGCGATGGAGCGTGGCATCCATCCGGCGAGCTGGACCTACGACAACATCGCGACCATGCGGGACCAGTTGAAGCTGATGGGGCTTTCGCTGGATTGGAGCCGTGAGATCGCGACCTGCCACCCCGGCTACTACGCGCATCAACAACGCCTCTTCGTCGAAATGATGGGGGCCGACCTGGTCTACCGCAAGGAATCCTCGGTGAACTGGGATCCGGTCGATCACACCGTCCTGGCCAACGAGCAGGTCATCGACGGCAAGGGCTGGCGCTCGGGCGCACTGATCGAGCGGCGCAAGCTGTCCCAGTGGTTCTTCAAGATCACCGCCTTTTCCGACGAGCTTCTGGAAGCCCTCGACGGCCTGGATCGCTGGCCGGAAAAGGTCCGCACCATGCAGCGCAACTGGATCGGCCGGTCCGAGGGCGCCACTGTCGACTTCCGGATCGACGGGCGCGACGACCGCCTGACCGTCTTCACGACGCGCCCCGATACGCTTTTCGGCGCGTCCTTCTGCGCGTTGGCCGCCAATCATCCGCTGGCCGCGGAGCTGGCCGAGAGCAACCCGGACGCGGCCGTCTTTATCGCCGAATGCAACCGCCTGGGCACCAGCGAGGAAGCGATCGAAACCGCCGAGAAGCAAGGCTTCGATACCGGCCTGGTGGTACAGCACCCCTTCCTGCCGGACACCAGGCTGCCGGTCTATATCGCCAACTTCGTGCTGATGGAATACGGCAGCGGGGCCATCTTTGGCTGCCCGGCACATGACCAGCGCGACCTCGATTTTGCCCGCAAGTACGGCTTGCCGGTGGTGCCCGTGGTGCTGCCGCCCGAGGCCGATGCGCAGAGTTTCGAAGTTGGAACGGAGGCCTTTACCGGCGACGGAGTGGCCTTCAATTCCGGATTCCTCGATGGACTGGGCGTGACCGAAGCCAAGCGTGCCGCCATCGACAAGTTGGCCGCGCAGGGCGACGGCGAAGGCACCATCCAATATCGGCTGCGCGACTGGGGCATCTCCCGGCAGCGCTACTGGGGCTGTCCGATCCCGGTGGTTCACTGCGCCGACTGCGGTCCACAGGCGGTGCCGGTGGCGGAACTGCCCGTACGTCTGCCTGACGACGTGACCTTCGATCGGCCGGGCAATCCCCTGGTGCATCATCCGACCTGGAAGCACACCACCTGCCCGAAATGTGGCGCCGCCGCCGAGCGCGACTGCGATACCATGGATACCTTCGTCGATTCCTCCTGGTATTTCGCGCGCTTTTGCAGCCCGCGCGCCGACGGCCCCGTGGACCGCAATGCGGTGGACTACTGGTTGCCGGTCGACCAGTACATCGGTGGCGTCGAGCATGCGATTCTGCATCTGCTCTATGCCCGCTTCTTTACCCGCGCCCTGGCCGAGATCGGCTATGTCGGCGTGGCGGAGCCTTTTGCCGGCCTCTTCACCCAGGGCATGGTCTGTCACGAGACCTACAGCGATGCCGACGGCAACTGGCTGTTCCCCGAACAAGTTGAGAAGACGGCCGAGGGCGGCGCCCGCCATATCGAAACAAATGCGGCGGTGAAAGTCGGTCGTTCGGAAAAAATGGCCAAGTCGAAACGCAACGTGGTCGACCCGCAGGCCATCATCAACACCTACGGTGCCGATACGGCACGCTGGTTCATGCTGTCGGACTCGCCGCCGGAACGCGACATGGAGTGGACCGACGCCGGCGCCGAAGGTGCCTGGCGCTTCACCCAGCGGCTGTGGCGCCTGGTCATCGAGAACCTCGAGGCCATGCCGTCCCGGGAAACGGCAATGCCCGGCGAAATGTCGGCGGCGGCGCTGGATCTGCGGCGCGCGGTGCATAAGACCGTGGCTGCCTGCGGCGAAGATCTGGAACAATTCCGGTTCAATCGTGCCGTCGCGCGGATCTATGAGGTCAGCAATACGCTCGGCGCCTTCAAAGCTGAAGACGCGGGGGCGCTCTGGGCGCTGCGCGAAGGGCTGGTGCTCCTGGTCAACCTGGTCGGCCCGATGATGCCGCACCTGGCCGAAGAGCTGTGGGAACGCCTGGGCCAGGACGGCTATTTGGTCGATCAGCCCTGGCCGTCCGCGGATATATCCCTGGTAAGCGACGCAACGGCCACATTGGCTGTTCAGGTGAACGGCAAAAAACGTGCTACCATCACACTGTCGGTCGATGCCGGGGAGGAAGAGGCCAAGACGGCGGCCCTGGCCGAAGGCGCGGTGCAACGTGCGATGGACGGCAAGTCCGCGCGCAAGATCAT
>PJEL010002581.1_pt1 | contig 16381 bp, 10 predicted proteins | sample 1853271 | NCBI WGS metagenome assembly PJEL01 (sample SAMN08108733, study PRJNA415343) | Invertebrate metagenome, whole genome shotgun sequencing project. | host: Globobulimina | place: Sweden: Gullmar Fjord | collected 2015-08
AAGTGTTGCCAATAAAAGAATAGAAAGTTTTACAAGCCTTAAAAAAGAATCTATTGAGCAAATAAAACGATTATTTGTTAAAACAGGAACTAAAATTGATGTTGTTCCAGTTGAAACAATAATTAGGATTGAAGCTCAAGGCGATTATGTGGAAGTACATACAGCAAATAAAAAATATTTAAAAAACGATACAATGAATTATCTTGAAAAAGTTCTTCCAAAAACCTTTTCTAGAGTTCATCGCTCACATATTATTAATTTAAACCATATTGAAAAAATTGAGAAATATGGTAAAGAGAGTTATTTTGTTAAACTAAAAGACGGTAGTACCGTTAATGTTAGCAAGTCAAGGATTAAAGAATTGAATAATCAACTTAGAATTTAATCCTAATAATTTATTGAAACAGATGGTTTTTCTTTTAATACTTTCAACGATCATTAGTTATCTTTTGAAGGAAACCACTGATGACGTTTGAATATATTCTTCTTCTGATTTTTTTAGATTTTTCATCTTCTTCAATTTTAATATACTTTTTAATACAGTATCTGTATTGTGGTCTTTTACATACTTTTTGAAAATTGAACGGTCTAGCTTCTGAATCATCTTACCAAAAAAGTGTTATTTTTGACATAGATAATTTGTTTTTTATTGAGCAACTCAAAATTAATTGATATACTTTAAACTCATTCTCTTTTTTTACTTTTTTTTCAATCGTTTAGAACGGGATTGATTAGTTATAAATCTTATTTTTACAAGTCTGATTTTTCTTAAAATGCTTTGTCCTAAGGTGCCATTTACTAATGCAATTAATAATCAATTATATCAACACTCAATCTCGCAATAAAATTGTGATTCATAAAGAAGATATTCCTGAAATAACTTCTTTAGATGTTGGTTTCCATTTATCAAACTCAATAAATTCACTCTCTGCTAATAAACGATATGCCTTAAATGTTGAAAGTATACTTGAAAAGCTTTTAATTAAATCGACACATCAGCATCCTCACCTTGGTGCTGTACTCTCAATCAAAAATCTAGGAATACTTTTCGAACCCGAATTAAAAATTAATTTCCATGCATTGATTGAAAAATATTCAAAGAATGCTTGCCTGTTTGTAAGATGGGAAGGCAATATAATAAATAATAAACTGTACTTATTAAGTATGGATACAGGAATAGAAATAAATATTAAAAACCTAAGTCACATTATTATATGAAATATGCCATGATAATTTTATGATGCAAAAACATGATTATCATTGGCCATTCTATCTGATAAATAAAATATAAAAAAGACCTATGAAATACAATGAACTGCTAAATTTTGAACCGATTACTGAAGTAGTAATGTTTAGTAAAACGGGAGAACCTACTTATCAAAGATCCCTTATTAGTACCTTTGTTTTTTCCGATGCGTACAAAAAACATCTCATACCTTTAATTGTAAAGAACCTAGATTACAACAAACCTGACGATGCATTTGGCTTACAGGTGGTAGGAAACTATGGTACTGGTAAATCACATTTAATGTCTTTGGTATCCCTTATTGCCGAAAATACCGACTTACTAGACTTGGTTCAGGAGGATAAATGCAAACAAGACCTTAGAACTATCGCTGGTAAATTTAAAGTGCTGCGGTTTGAATTAGGAAACACTGAAAGCCTATGGGAGGTTATCGCTTTTCAAATTGAGCAATACATAATGGAACTTGGAATAAACTTTTCATTTAATGACCATGGCCCGATTTCCTATTTTGATAAAATTCGGCTGATGATGGCTGAATTCGAGAATAAATATACTGACAAAGGTTTTCTAATAGTCATCGATGAGATGCTTGCCTATCTTAAAGGCAGGAGCGCACCGGATAAACTAAATAGTGATCTTGCTGTTTTGCAGGCTTTGGGTCAGGCTTGTAACTCATCTAAATTCAAATTCATTTTTGGTGTTCAAGAAATGATATACCACTCGCCTGAATTCCAGTTTGCTGCCGAAATGCTGCAAAAAGTAAATGACAGATATAAGGATATTATAATAACTAAAGATGATGTTGCATATATTGTAAAAAACAGGCTACTAAAAAAGAATGAACACCAAAAACAAAAAATAAAGGATCATTTAGATCCATTTTTGAAGTTTTTTACTGATATGCATGCTCGTACTCAAGATTATATTGAACTTTTTCCAGTTCATCCTACATATTTTGAGAACTTTGAGAAAATCAGAATCGGTAAAAGCCAACGTGAAATCTTAAAGACTCTTTCTAATCAGTTTGTCAATATACTTGATCAGGAGGTGCCAATTGATAATCCTGGTCTTATGACTTACGATAACTACTGGGAGGATATTCAAAACAATCAGGATTTAATGGCTATCCCTGATGTGAGAAAAGTAAAGGAAGTTTCTGAAACTGTTTATGACAAGATTGATTCCTACTTCACCTCAGCCAGAGCCGGTAAAAAACAAATTGCTCGTAGAATAACAAATGCCTGTGCGATCAAACTTCTGCAACATGAATTAAATAAACAAAACGGTACAAATACAGAACATTTGGTTGATGATCTATGTTTGACCGACAAACTTGCCTTTGATAGAGATTTTCTAATTGATATAATGGAGTCAACTGGCAATCAGATTATAACTGCAACATCAGGTCAATACTTTGATATAGATAAAGACAATGGCGAATTTCATCTGCGTATTGAAGGAGGAATAAATTTTGATCAGAAGATAAAAGTCTATGCCACAAGTATGTCTCCTGCCCAAAAAGATGAATATTTCTTTAAATTTCTTGAGATTAACCTACCACTAGATCATAATACTTATCGAATAGGTTTTAAAATTTGGGAACATTCGATTGAATGGAAATCTCACAAAACATATCGTGATGGTTACATATTTTTCGGAAATCCAAATGAAAAATCAACCACTCATCCCCGTCAGCACTTCTATATGTACTTCATGCCAATTTTTGATGACTCAAAAAAGCAAAGAAATCATGAAAGTGATGAGGTGTATTTTATTATGGATGATTTGTCAACTGAGTTTAAAACTGCTGTAACGTTATATGGAGCTTCGCTAGCTCTGGAAACAAGGGCGGATTCATCACAAAAAGCAATTTACGCTCAGAAAATACGTGAGCTTAATAATAAAGCAAGAGGCTTCTTTGATCAGGAATATGCACATATTACTAAGGTCGATTATCTAGGTAAAGTTATGCCATTAGGTGGTTATACACTACCCGGTGCTGGAGCAACAAAAGAGCAAATTTTCTCGGAAGTAGCCACGGTTGTCCTCGAGTCATGGTTCGGTGATGAAAACCCACATTACCCTAAATTTACTCAACTAAACGCTCCGGTCTCAAAAGGTAATTACAATAGGTTAATAGATCAGGCACTAACAAAAATTGCGAAACCTGAAATGGCAAACCGTGATGGTGAAGGAGTTTTATCGGGATTAGGACTTTGGGTGCCTGGTAACCTTGATTATAGCCATTCACCATATGCTAAAAACATTTTGAAATCTCTTAAAGAGAAAGGTGATGGTAAAGTATTGAATCGTGATGAAATTATAGAATGTCTTCACCCCGAAACTAATCTATGGGTATCGCTAGATTTTAAAATTGAATCTGCTCTTGAATTTTTAGTTCTAGCCACCCTATCAGCACTTGGAGAAATTGAAATTACTATTGATTCTCAACGTACTATTAATTCAACTAACTTATCTGATCTAAAGAATCTTAATCAGGAAGATTATTTTGCTTTTACTCATATTAGACCACCAAAAGGTTTAAATGAAGCAGCTCTAAAAATTATGTTTGTAGGAATGATCGGAAGGGATTTAAGTAAGAAATTGAAAGATCCTTCTACATTTACTAAAATAGTTGGTGCTGCTGAAGATTTTGCTAGAAGAACTGTTACCATGTTAAATGCAATCCGTGATGGTGTCTTTTTCAAGAATATTGAAATAATTTCTGAAATTACAGCATCCGAATACCGAAGGAAGTTAATTGCATTTCAAGGCTTTTGTGATAAGTTGGCAAACTATACTTCTGAAGCAAAGATGAAGAATTTTCCATATTCTGTAGAGGAGGTGATAAAAGTTATGGAAGCCAAACCATTAATTGATGAAATTGAACTACAGTTAGAAGATATAAAAGCATTTGAAACAGATATTTCATATCTCCAGCAATGCAAACAATACCTAACAGATGAAGACATAAAAAATAAAATCATAGCTTCGCTTAGTCAATTAGCTGATATACTGGTTTCAGGGGATAGTAAGCGTATTGATGGTTATAAAAAGGAACTGAAAAATCTTAAAGATCAATATGCTACTTGGTATTTAAAACTCTACCTTGAGCACCGTATAAGTGAGTCGGATAATACTAAAAAGGCTGCCCTTTTGGATTCTGATAATAAGGCAATATGCGATATACTTAAGGATACAGACTTTTTGTCATCCGGTCAGTATCAACAATTACTAGCCGATATTGGTAAATTAAAACCTTCTGATTCCAATGTTAATAAAGAAGCAATTTTATCAGTACCTTATCAAGAATTCAACCCTTTGGAATATGTTGGCTGCGATAGACTTAATCTAAAAGATTTAAAAAGTGAATTGGAAAATCTGTTGGAGCTATGGATTATTACTTTAAAAGATACACTTGATGACCCCATTGTGAAGAAAAAAACCAGCCTTCTTGATAAAAAAACCATTCAGCAACTTAACGATTTTAAAACAGGGCTTCTTCAAATAGATAAAAACAACGCTCTTGCTATCCGTAGTGCCATAATGGAATTACATCAGGGACTGGAAAAGTTTGAACTTAGTATGGATGGATTAAAGACTGCATTTAGAAAACCTCTTACACCTGACGAAGCCATTACAACTTTTAAAGAATATATTGATGAAATAAGCAAGGGTAAGGAAAGGTATAAAATCAGGATTATTTTAAAATAATCAAATAAAAAAGTAAATGCATAAACAAAGTAAACCATGAGCGATAAAATAACCGTCCTTGGCCATACCTTCAACTCCGAAGAAGAACGCCGCCAGTATTTCCGGGAAGAACTCCGCATTAAACTACCGGAGTTAAAACAAACGGAAGGATTCCCTATCGGTGAAGACGACAACATTATTAATCTATCCGACCCTCCCTACTACACAGCCTGCCCAAACCCATGGCTAAACGATTTTATTGTAGAATGGGAAGAAGGTAAAAAAATATTAGAAAAACAAGGAAAGCGCAAAGCAGATTTTGATGTGGATTCACCATATGCTAACGATATATCCGAAGGGAAAAACAATCCCTTTTATACTTTACACACCTATCATACTAAAGTGCCACATCCTGCAATAATGCGTTATTTGTTACATTATACTGAGCCCGGAGATATTGTATTTGATGGTTTTGCAGGAACTGGAATGACAGGTGTTGCAGCTAAGCAATGTGAAAAAGCTGATTCTTCATTAAAATTTCGTCTTACTCAAGAATATAAAGAGAAGCATGGTTGTGAACCTAAATGGGGTGAGCGACATGCAATTATGTCGGATTTGGCTCCAGCAGCAACATTTATATCAGCCAATTTGAATAGTGATTATAAGACTGATGAAGTAAAAAAGAGTATTACAAAAAAGATTGACGCCTTATATGAGAAAAATAAATGGATGTATGAAACTAAACATACAGAAGGGTCTATTGGAAAAATAAGTTTTGTGGTTTGGAGCGAAGTAGCTTCTTGTCCTGAGTGCAGTCATGAATTTGTCCTTTGGGATGTTATGGCAGATACAACTGTTGGTAGAATGAAAAAGGAATTTAATTGTCCAAGTTGCTCAACTTTGTTAAGTAAAAAGAAATGTCAAACTATATTAGTTTCAGAATTTGATAATATACTTAATGAAGTTGTAAAATCAAAAAGATACATACCGGTACTAATTAAATATTCAATTAATGGAAAATTATTTTTTAAGAATGCAGATTCTGATGACATATTTCTTAGTGAGAAAATAAATGAAATATCAATCAACAATTGGGTTCCAATAAGCAGATTGCCAGAAGGTGATGAATCTAGAAGGAATGATAAATATGGAATGACACATATCCATCAATTCTATACAAAAAGGAATTTAATTTTCATGTCTGAACTATGGAAACAGTTCAATCTTCAAGAGAAATTTATTGCCACCAGCATATTGTCTAGAAATCTAACCAAATTAAATAGATATGTACTCAAACCAAGAACTCCACATGGCGAAGTTAATGGTCCATTAAGTGGTACTTTATATGTTTCGAGTGAATTTGTTGAACAGAACCCTTTTGATCTGCTTAAATCTAAAATACCTAAATTTAAATGGGATAATTCAGGCATATTAACTTCTACTAATGCTGCGCAAGAAAATTTAATAAAAGATGATTCAATTGACTACATATTTACAGATCCACCTTTTGGAGCAAATATCATGTATTCTGAATTGAATTTTATTTGGGAGTCATGGTTAAGTGTATTTACAGTCAATAATAAGGAAGCAATTGAAAATTCTACCCAGAATAAATCAACATTAGAGTACCAAAAACTAATGCTAGAATGTTTTAAGGATTATTATAGAATTCTAAAACCTGGTAAATGGATGACTGTTGAGTTTTCAAACACTAGAGCAGCAGTATGGAATGGTATTCAAACAGCATTAACTAATTCTGGGTTTGTAATTTGTAATATTTCAGCATTGGACAAAAAACATGGAGGTATAAAATCCATGACTTATTCAACTGCTGTTAAACAAGACCTCATTATATCTTGTTATAAACCATCTTCAGAATTTGATGAAAGTTTTAAACAACATAAACATTTAGAAACGGGTATTTGGGATTTTGTCTCCGAACATTTGAATCACTTACCTGTCCATATCAAAAAAAATAATGCTACAACTGCAATTATTGAGCGTAGTCCCAAAATATTATTCGATAGACTCATTTCATTTTATGTACAAAAGGGATTACCTGTACCAATAGATGCAAGAAAGTTTCAAGAAGGACTCAAACAAAAACATATTGAACGTGATGGTATGTTTTTTTCAAGCAACGAAGTGCAAAAATATGATAAATTAAAGTCAGATATACCTGAATTTGTACAAATGAGTTTATTTGTAACTAATGAACAAGAAAGCATTTATTGGCTTAGAAATGTTTTGGATGAAGACCCTAAGACTGAACAAGATCTGTATCCATTATGGATGAAAGATGTAGCCAGTAATATGAGAAAAGGGGATGTTTTGCCAGAGATGAGAGTTGTTTTAGAACAAAACTTCTTGAAAGATGAATTAGGGAAATGGTATACTCCAGATCCTGAAAATGAAGCGGATTTAGAGAAAACAAGAATCAAACAACTATTAAAACTGTTTGATACTTATAAGGAAGAAGCAATCAAGCCAAAAACAAAGAAAATAAAAGAGGTACGAGTAGAAGCCTTACGAGTTGGATTTAGACAATGTTATCAGGACAAAGACTTTATATCTATTGTCATTATTGGAGATAAAATCCCTAATAACCTTCTTATGGAGGATGAGGTATTATTACAGTTTTATGATATAGCAGGTTCAAGAGTTTAAATATGGAGTTTGAAACTAAAAATATAGAAGGATACAGATTTATTTCAGTAAATTACAATTATGAATCTGACAAAGTTTTAATAGATTCTATCATCTTTAAGGCAAAAGATTTAAGTAAAAAAGTGAATCCTTATAGCAGTGGTGGACAATTTAGGAGTGAAGAAATAAGAATAAATAAATTACTAGGAGGTTTATTAGTTGAACATGCCTTTTTAAACCTATTTGATCGGTTAGCCGTAAAATATAAAGTACCCTTTGAAATTCTTGATTCATCATTCACACAGGATGGAGATTTGGAATCAATGGGATTTAATCAAATTGATGTTGATTTATTGTTAAATCAAAGTAAACTTGAAATAGAAGTAAGATCTTCTTTTAGTTATAAAACAACATTCAACAGACTATTAGGATTTCCTTTGAAAAATGGGAAAGGGGCCTTTTCATTAATTGGATGGTATTCCTCAAAAAATAAAATGAAAGAAATAATTAAAGATTTATATGTCTTCGGCATTTTATACCATAAACCAAGTGAAATGTTGGAAAAAGCTAAAACAAAATGTAGAATAAATATAGTTGCTATAGCGTCAAAAGAAACTCTCTATGATAAGGGATATGACGACAATTTAAAACAGCCAGGCGCTATTTTTAAAATAATAAATCCGATTAATTCAATTGATGATGTCGTTTCTGTATTAAAGGCATTATTAAATGTAGAAGATAAATAGCATGTTATATAAAGGAAAAGCTATAGAAATTTTAGGTGAGAAGGATGTTTTTGGACAAAAAATAGCCTGGATACGTGTTTTAGAAGATGATACGTTTCTTCAAGTTACTCATGATGAACTGGAATCAGTTACTACTGCTTTTACTTTGGCCCACATACGCTTTATAGCCCTTGCAGCCAAAATAAAAGATGAAGTAGCCAAAAAAAATATTCTTGCTCCCTACGAAAGCAGTCTATTACCATTGCCCCACCAAATTTTAGTATTGGAGAAAGTAATGCAGTCAACTCAAAACCGTTTTCTTCTCGCTGATGAGGTTGGTATGGGTAAAACCATTGAGGCCGGTTTAATTTTAAAAGAGTTAAAACTAAGAGGAAACATTAAACGCATATTAACAATTGTCCCTAAATCAGCAATGCTGCAGTGGCAAAGTGAGTTAAAGGAACATTTTAATGAGGTATTTCATGTTTACGATTCTGAAATGATCACTTCGCTTGCTCGTACTTTCTCTAATATCAATGCAGATCAGGAGTTTAACTTTTGGGAGCAGCATAATCAGATAATTGTTTCCACAGATGCACTCAAACCCCTTAAAAAAAGACAAGGGTGGTCTCGCGAAAAAGTTGATGAATACAATACATATAGAATAGAAGCAGTCCTAAATGCAAATTTCGATTTGGTTATTATTGATGAGGCCCACAAAATGGGTGGAGCAACTCAAACAGTTTCCCGATTCAAACTTGCACAAGCACTTTGTAACTCTGTTGCCAATGTATTATTGCTAACAGCAACTCCACATCGTGGCAAAGCAGACCATTTCAGAAGAATTCTTCAATTACTTGATCCCGATGCATTCGATGGCGAAGGACTTCCCGAAATATCTGAACTGGAACCTTATGTAATTAGAACCGAAAAAAGACTGGCTGTTGATTATGAAGGAAAGAAATTATTCAATGAGCGGAAAACAATTAAACTAAATGTTGGTTTAGATCCTTACAAACATAAAAAACAAATTGCCTTATACCGCGATGTAACTAAATATGTTATCAAAGGTTTCCGTACTGCAGGCCATTCCGGCAACAGTGCTGTAGGTTTGATAATGATATTGTTTCAAAGGTTAGTAAGTAGTTCAACAGCAGCAATTCTATCAGCCATGCAAAGTAGGCTTACAAGGTTAAATGAAGACGATGATAACAATATTGAAGATTATGCAAGTGATATTGATGGAGGAACAGAGGACTTCGTTGATTCAATTGATTTAAATGGGCTGAGAGTTTCTGCTGGCGAGGGTATTGAGAAAGAAGAAGAGATACTTGCAGGTTTAATAACGCAAGCAAGGGATTGTTTGAATACTGAAACAGATGCAAAAGCAGAGGCTTTCATCAAAAAATACAATCAGCTGCAACAAGAATTCAATGATAAGGATTTAAAAGTTGTTGTTTTTACTGAGTATAGAGCCACACAACAAATGCTAATTGACCTTTTTGAAAACAAAGGTCTTAGATGCGAAATGATAAATGGTAGCCTTAATCTTGATGAAAGGAAAATCGCTTTGGGTAATTTCAAAAATAATGCCCAAATACTTGTTGCAACTGATGCTGCAGGCGAATCCTTAAATATGCAGTTCAGCCATATAGTATTCAACTTCGACCTCCCCTGGAATCCAATGATGATTGAGCAAAGAATTGGACGTGTCGACAGGATTGGTCAAAAACATCAGGTATTGGCCTATAATATGCTTACCACTAATAGTGTTGATTTAAGGGTTTATCAAATCATTGTTGAAAAGTTAAACCAGATATTAAAGCAACTTGGCATAGATAAAACATCAGATGTGCTTGATTCTACTATGGAGACAAAGAAAATAAATCATTTATATTTACAAAGCCTTTTAGATCCTGCGAGTTTTGAATTTGAGGGGGAAAAGTGGCTGCATGAAATAAAATCCAAATTAAGAAATTATCAAAGCACTGAGGGTGTTCTTCCGGAAGTTAGAGAAGAGGAAATAGATTATAAAAAAGCAGCAGATGTAAAGCATAGCCCATTATCAACCTGGCTTGAAAACCTGATTGTTCAATACACAAAAATTCACAAAGGATATATACAAAGAAACCTACTTGGTTACTATGACATTGTATTAGAAAAGCATAAAAGAAAAATTACTTTTGACTCTGAGGTATCACTTAATTATCCTACCATTGAGAATATTACACTACAAAACGATTTAGTAAAAAAGGTACTAAGTGATATGGGTGAATTTAGTTCAACAAATGGAATACCTGTATTGCAGTCTAAATCCAATGATGAAACTCCTGGCATTTGGAGTATTTGGGAAATATCAGCAAATCATCAAATGGAGCGGAAATTAAGTTATCATAGTTATTTTATTGCCGACAATGGCAAAATGTATGAAGCCTATGCAAACGATTTATGGAATAGGTTTGTTATTGGTAATATGAATTTTTCTATGGGCAGTACCTATAATATTAATGATACAATAGATGTGAAAACAACTTTGAAGTCTGCGCTTTTTTTGGTTTTTCAAAAACTTGAAAACGATATTCGAAAAACTATACAAGCTAAAAAAGACAATAAAGTTAAATCCTATGAGTTTCAAAAATCTAGAATAAAAAAAATAGGAATTCAAAATATTCGTAAATCCAAATTAAGTCAATTAACAAAGGAGCATGAAGACTGGCTAGTTGAGTTCGCTTCAAATAAAAAAATCATTCCTAATATTAAACATTTATTAAGTGTAAGAATTGATGGATAATAGTTTAATAGAACATATGATTAAGGATATTAGATGCTTAGGTAATTCTGTGGTATTAGTTGAAAGCCCTGATGATTTTTTATTACGTACAGATGTTATCAATTGCCTGAATAAATATAATATAGTTGTTAATCATTCTTCACAAATACAACAACGAATTGCATTTGAACTAAGGGATAAAGAAAACTACTCAAAGATTTTATTACTTGTTTCAGATGACAATACACAATATTTAGAAGACATTAAAAAAATATCGGCAGAAGTTGTGTTTCACCTTTCTAGTTACATCCAGGGATATCACCTAAAAACAATCCTTAGTTTTGATTTAGCGTTATTGAATAAACTGTATAATGGAGTGCAAATATTCACTCTCTCCAAAAAAGAAACAGAAGATTTTGCCACATCTTTCGAAACATCAAGGAATATTGAAACCGATTTTGATATTGACATATTCCGGGATAATATTGACAAATTAATTTACATAAATAACAAAGACTGGAACGAAATAATTAATACAATTTCAAAAGGCATTCGATTAACTATTGGCACTAAACAAATCACAGAAGTTTTCTCTATCATTGCCTCCGTAAATGAGTTATTCCAACAGTATCTGGAGGTTGATTACGAGCAGTCAATTAACTCTAATCCAATTAAGAAACCAAAAATTGTATCGAAAATACTTGACCATCTTAGTTTTAACTATTTAAATAGTAAACTGGCATTAATTGTTGTAGATGGCATGAGTTTTTGGCAATACCAAATGATTAATAGTAAGTTCCCAAATTATTTTAAATGTAGCGAAGATTATACATATTCCTACATACCATCAATCACACAATTATCAAGGCAAGCCATTTTTAGAGGTGATACTCCCCATAAAGAATATATTCAAAACCCAAAAAACGAAGATAAACTCTGGAAGTCTTATTGGGAGAAACAGGGAATAAAAAAATCTGAGATTAGATACAACCATGAGAAAATTAATCTTAATGGCTTAGATAAGATTTCAAAGTTCGCATTGGTATTTAAGGATTTGGATGAAAAAATGCATAATTCTACTGACTATGCAGATTTAGTTGGTTTATCAGAAAACTGGTTAAAAAGGAGCAATATTATTAATATAATTTCTGAACTACTTGATTCCGGCTTTACCGTTCACCTAACCACAGATCATGGTAATATTGAAGCAAAAGGATGGAGAAGACTCAATGGTAGAGAACAATTAGGAACAAATAAGTCTGGTAGTAAAAGCCAAAGACACATTGAATATTCTGAAAATAGTTTAGTAGAGAAATTCATGGAATCAAATGAAGAGATTTTAACTTCACTGGTCAAAAAAGATAATGTTTTATATTTTAAGGATAATTTAAGTTTCTCAACCAAAGAACATCTTGTTACCCATGGGGGGAGACATCTTCTGGAAGTAGTTATTCCATTTATTAAAATAGTTAAATGAAAGCCAAAACAATAGATATAAACCAGAGAATACCAATCGACACTTTGGAAGCAGCATTGGTAAGTTATTTAGATGGTAACTATTCCAATGAATATGTTATTGAACAACTACATCTGGAATTCTCAGGAGAGAATAGATTAAAAAAGGCCTTGGCAATAGTAAATAAAATAATTCCAAACAATCCACTAAACGGATACATTATAGAGAATAAGAAGCAAATTATTACTGCTATTAAAAGAAAAGATGATAAAAATATTATACTGATAGCACTTTTAAACAGTGCCTATCCATTTTCATTTGATGTATTACAAACCTTTGGTAAATATTTTTCGGTTCAAAAAATAATTAGCATTAATGCAATAAAAAAAACTATTTCAAATATATACGGAGGAAACCGAGCAACCGAAAACGGTTTATACAGTGTTATCCCTATGTTTATTGAAACAAGTTTCTTTACCCGTCCAAAGCTTGGTATATATCAATGGCAAACTCCGCTCAATATTTCGGCACCTATAACAAAAAGCATTTATAAAGCATCATATAAAGCAATTAATTCGATTTCAGAGATACAAGAATATCAATTAATGGACCCATATTTTACTTTTATCGCGTAATAAATATTAATAGTGAAATGTTTAATGAATTGATAAAACACAATATCAATGATCACTTCAATTTTAAAGTGATTAATTAAGTAAGGGAAGAAAGCATTCTTTTCAAAATAAATGTTAGCTGTAATTATTCATTGTTCATTGTACAGTACGAATAAATATATTACTGATATCTGTTTTGTTATTCGAATCTTATTAGAGTATTGTGTTGTAGATATTTTGGAGATGATGAAACTTTGAGAATATTAAATGAAGTTTGATTATCATTATACAACCAAACAAAATAATCAATAGAGACAAAAAATATTTTAATTACTATTTTAGACTATACCCTAACAAGTATCAAAAATAATTGAGTAATTACTTGGTTTTCATTAAATTAAATACTATATTAGCCTTGTATTTAAACACTCATAAATAGTATTGAAATGAAAGTATTTTATTCACGAGTTTCCACAGAAGAACAGAACTCCCAAAGACAATTACAGGAACTAAAAGGATTTGACTATATTTTTACTGATACTTATTCAGGGAACTTTGAATTCTTCAAAAGACCAAAGGGTTCTCAAATAAAAGAACTTATTGATAGTGGAAAATTAACCCATCTTGAAATCCATTCTATTGACCGATTAGGGAGAAACACTATTGATGTTTTGAAGGTATGGCAGGTACTTACAGAACTTGGAATTAAAGTCGTTTGTAGAAATCCTAATCTTACAAACTTCAAAAATGATGGAACACAAGATGAGGTTTCTATGATGATTATTTCCATTCTTTCAATTATGTCCAAATTTGAAAGGGATATGATACTTCAAAGACAAAAGGAAGGTATTAGGATAGCGAAAGAAAAAGGTATTTATAGAGGCAGAAAAGTTGGAACCAAGGAAACAAAAGAAAACTTCATAAAAAAACCCAATAATCAGAAAATACTTGAATATTTATCCAAAGGTTATAAATACAATGAGATTAGTAAAATTATGGGTTGTTCTTATTCTACAATTAATAAAGTGAAAAACATAGATAAGGAATTTCAAGTGTATCAACGATGTGATTAGAATACCTCTTTGATATTTTGACCACCTCCACAAATCTTAACTAAATGATTAAGTGCCTTGGATATTCTTTTTTGAATATCTGGTTCATTGTCGCTTGGATGGATTTGAAACGACAATTTATATAATAAACTTTCTTTTCCTTCTTTAACCTCTTTATAAGGTTTTCCTTCTTTCATTAAAATTGTAAAGGTATAAGCATTTATAAATACAGGATCATCTTTATAACTGATTGCCTTAACTTCATCAAATGGTATTTTAATGGTCATATTCATCACATTTTCTTTACCTCGATTATCAGTATCAATAAATGTAATCGTAGTATTATAACTCATTTCACAATCATTAAATCTTATGTTTCTTAAATCATTGGTATAATACCTTCCATATAATTCAAATTTTGATATTAACCAGTTTTGTGTATCAGATTTAGATTGTGAAAACAGATTACTTGTAGAGGCAATAACAATAATTCCGACATACATTGCTATTTTTTTCATAAAAGAAAGAATTAAATTTATTTGGACTAACAAACTTATAAATAAATATTATCAGGGATACATATGATAAAGATTTCTTTATTTTTTTTCTTACTCTTATCTTATTCTAAATTACAAGTCAAAAAAGTATCATTTTGACTATCATTTTTTTACGATTTTGATAGATTGAAATTAACTATATAAAAGAAAATATCTTATATGTTTGATTATAAATCCTATGTTCAAAAATTAAAAATATTAAAACAAAAAGAAGAGTTATTATTACTTCACTTAAAGAAGATAAAGGGTGAAAAGAGGAACTTATTCAATAAACGATTAATGATTAAGAAGAGAAATTAATAATACTAAGTAATCAATAGTGAAATACCATCATAATAACAATGGAAGGTATTATTTCAATAATTCTTAATACCTTTACAAAATAACCTACAAATCTTTACTTTAATGAAAAAGTTATTTCTAATATCAATTGTTTTGATAGTGGTTTCCTCTTGTGGTCAAACCCAGAATAAATCATCATTTGAATCAAATGGTATTAAAATAAAATTCAAGACAACCCAACTTGGAGAAATAACAAATAATAAGTTTGAATTAATAAATGATATGAAATTATCTGGAAATTTTATATTTCTTCCAGATAAAAAATCAGTTGTTATTAGACACGATAATGGGAATGATGAGTTATTAACGATTATTAAAACCCAAAAGGCGGAGGATAATAATTATGTATTTGAATGTAATAAGGAAAGGGTTTTAATTATTAGTCCTTCGGAAAAAGTAATATCATATTCAATTGAAAATACCCCTTCTGTTTTTATATTTCCTCTTGATGAAAATGATATTTCAAAATTAGAAAGTGTATTGTTGAAATTTTAAAATTATACCATGAAAATCTTATATGGAATACTTGGATTTCTCACAACTTTTGGTTTTATTCTTAGAGTAGGTCATCTTATTGACCATATTGAGAATTCAAAAGAATATTATTCAGATATAGTTGCTCTTGTCTTAATAGGTGGTGTTGTTGTTGTTCTATTCTATCTTTCGTTTAAACCAAAAAAAATCAAAGTTAAAAAACAGAAAAATACTAATGAGTATAAAAGTTTAAATACCATTAAAAAAGTATTTTCAAAAGTAAAAGAAACGAAAGAAAAGATTTCAGATTTATCTTTATTATCAAATAAGTCATGGGTTAAAACGAATTCACCAGACGCTCGTGAAGTATGGATTTTAAGAAAAGACAATACTCTAATATTATCTAATAATGGGATTGTTAATACTGGAATCTGGAATTATTTTATTGAATCAAAATCATTATATATTGAACTTGGTGATGAAAAAAAACTTTTCAGTCAGATGGAAGTTGATGAATATAACTTATCTATGAAACTGGATGGCACTGATGAAACTATTTCATTTAAAACGGAAAAAGAAAAATTTGAAACACAGGTTTCTTTACCAGAAACTAATAATAAGGAATTACCAAAACCAGAACCAATTTCCCCCCAAGAGGAATTATATAATGAAGAATATAATAATAAAAAATCGAATTTCATATCATACATTATTATTATTATTATGTTATCATTTGCTTTTTCAGTTATAACCATCTCCTTAATATCATCTCAAATAGATCTAATTATATCCATTCCGATTATTGT
>PJEL010002582.1_pt1 | contig 16378 bp, 15 predicted proteins | sample 1853271 | NCBI WGS metagenome assembly PJEL01 (sample SAMN08108733, study PRJNA415343) | Invertebrate metagenome, whole genome shotgun sequencing project. | host: Globobulimina | place: Sweden: Gullmar Fjord | collected 2015-08
TGTAGAGAATTAAATGACAGTTTAGAAAATAATGATCTAAAAGTTATACCAACTATTTACAAAGGAACCTTTAATTCTCCTCTTTGTGTAACTGTCCTTCATTTTACTAATAATGGAACTAATAATTATGAGGTAAAAATTGTAAATGCTGATAATGAATTTAATTTAATATTATCCAAGTTAAATAAATATACTTTAAGTAAATATTCTAAAGGTATATATATACAAAAAAATTTAACATATTTTGATGAGGATAAAATTTATATAGTTAAACCAAATCAGAAACAATTTTGGAATTTATCTAGTGCTATTGAAGATGCACAAAAAATTACTTTAGAAATCATGAGAATGTATTAATGGCATTATCAAAAAGTATTTTAAATCAACTAAGACCTACTAACCCAACCATTGAACAAGTGAGTATTCAGCTTTTAATTGACTCATATGCTATTATGAAAAAACGTAATGAGTATAATTTAGATTGGGATGAAGAACAATTTTCTATATATTTAGTTAATATAATGAAAGAAAGTAAAATAAGAATAAAACGTAAACTTACAATAGACATTGAAATAAAATTAGATAATCCTAGAAAGTTACCTATAGGAGATAATCATCCTAAAAAACTACCAAGAATTGACATGCGAATTATCAGCTGGGATTTTGAAGACAATACTGAATTAAATTATTTTTTTGAAGCAAAAAATATTTGCGAAAATAGTTGGAAAAAAAGTAAAGGAACTAGAGTAGATGCAAAATCCTATTTAGATAGATATATTTCAACAGGAATTGAAAACTTCAGAATGGGAAGATATTACAATGGTGCAATTATTGGATATGTCCTAGAAGGAAGTATAGATAATATAGTTATAAAATTAAATACATCATTATCAAAATATTCAACTACTATTCAAAATCTAACCTTTATTCCATCATTTAGTAACTTATATCATTCACAACATAAAACAACTTCGTCTAAAGATATTAATATAAAACATATATTTTTAAAATTCTAGTTTTTTATAAATCTTTACAAAGCGCTTATGAATCGTATAATGACAGCCAACAATATTTGCAACTGCCTCCTGAGTTACTTGAATATTTAAGTTTTGTAAATATTTTATAGCCTCTATTACTTCTCGTTCACTTATCTCTCTGCCAGTTCTATTCTGTATCGGAATGATTTCGTTCAGTATTTTTTTGTACCAATATGAAGTTTCTTTAAATCCATGTGTAAAATCACGATGGGTCAATTTATTATCTTGTGCAAATTGGATAAAATTATTTGGAAAATTTTGAAACAAAAAATAAACCATAGAAGTAAGAATAAAATCTTTTTTTATTGAATTTATTTTTTTAGAATTATAATGTTCCAATTTTTTACATAAATTTTTATATTCCGTAATCATAGGAAATTTATCTAAGACTAAATTTTCTTTTCTATCAAGTAAAAAGGTAAGCTGTGTAAAACTTTCAAATACAAATAATGAAGCTACTTTTTTATGATTGATAATAAAATAGCCTTTGTGTAAACCTTTTTCAAACCATTTTATAGCTTTTAATCCATATTTATAATTACTCTGTAAATGAATAATTGTAGTTGTACTTAAATCGTTTTCACAATAGGAACAATAAGACAATTTATTCATATGATTTATCTTTGAAAATTTTATCTCGTTATAACAACACCAACAGCGATCTGTTAAAAGTATTTTATGTTTAGGACAAGCATTATAAAAGAGATATCTCCACTGTTTTCTAAAATATGGTATGTTGTCCTCAGCTAAGCATTTAGGACAAAACATTAAACCGTTATGAGTTCTTTTATCTTTTAATTTTCGTATTTGTTTGGGAGGATATAGACAGTCATTGCAAGCAAATAAATATCCTTCTTCACTTCGTAACGACAAGTCTAATATTTCTTTTACTGTTAGATTGCTTTTTAACGCTAGTTTATTAAAGAGTTTTTCGTTGTATAAAAAATCAATATCTATAGAACTAATACGATTACCTTCTCGTTTAACAAAAAGAGATAAAAATGTAGAAAGTTTTCGTCTGTGTTCAATTGACATTCTAGTAAGCCAAGAACTGAGTAGTTCATCTGATAGAGGTTTTGGAACAATCAAAAAGAAATAGTCTTGTATCCAATCCTTATTTCTTTTTTGAGCTGCCATAACTAGAGTGTAGGAAAGTATTCTATATCATCTGCTATGATATACTCTCTTTTTGATTTAATAGCCTTTACAGCAGCCTTTTTGATAAGATTTACTGTTTTACCTATCAAACCCTCAGACTGATAAAATAAAGCATTCATAATTTCTGGATTATCAGCCATATTTGAAGCTTCTTTTAGTGGTAAACATCTCTCATAGGTAGCCACAAAAGACCTAAATTTTCTATCATTATTCCAACGAGGAAGTTCAAGAGAAGGAAATCTCATATTAGTTTCACTACCAATAGAAAGTGCAGAATGTGCTTCTCTTGTTCCTGCTAAAATAATGGTCAAGGAGAGTCTATTGCTTAACTGTTTTAAATCATCAATAAAGGTTCTTTGTTTATTCAAGTTTCCTGTTAAAGCACTATGAATTTCATCTATTAAAATCATTTTAGTACCTAATTTGTTAAGATAGTGTTCACAAAGTTTTGCTTTTTCCATTGTTTTTTCAGTAGGTCTATGGGGAACTAAAAGTTCATTTAATATTAGACTATACAACCTACTCTCATCAGGAATAGTAGGTGCCTGAAAATATATTATTGGAATTGAATATACAACTTCATTATCTTGATTAACATAATCCAATTCTGTTTTATGTAAATCATACATCTTTTTTAATATTGCTGTTTTTCCATTGTTTGAGTCACCATATATGAGTAAACCTTCATGTCTCATTTGAGGAGGATCTTCAAATTTATCTTCTAAAAGCTCAAGTAATTTTACAGCTGCTCCATATCCCAACCAATGATCCTTTTTACAATACAAAATTCTCTCTTCATTACTGTTAGATAATTGTTCTTCTGCTTCTTTTATGAGATTTCTTGGATTCATCATTTACCTTCTCTAACCAATTGGATAATATTCATAACCATCATCTTCTTCATCAGTATTATTAGGAATATTATTTGTTACATTTTTCATCTTTGTTTTTTCATCTTGTGTCATACCCTGATCATCTAATAAGATTTGTTTTTCATACTCTATATTTTTCTTTAAATGTTTTTTAGAACTCGCTTGTCTACGAACAGATTTTTTTTCTTTTTTTGAGCTTTCAACATATTGATGAAGTCTTTCATAAGCCTCATAGATATCATACGATTCCAATTCTCTTCCTGTTACAGCTTTTTTTGCTTCAGAGATAGCTCTTCTTAATTCAGTAAGATTCATAGCTGGCTTTTTTATATTAGCCTGAGCTACAATAATATAATCGTTTATATCAGGGTCATAAACATACAGTTTACTTACATCTCTTGGATCTCTTCTGCAAACAACTTTATTTGAAGCCTTACTAAGTTTTTTGTATGCCGCAGGTATTATCCATTTTCTCAATGTCTCTGAAAAGTATGTTATGTAATCAAGAGTAATACCATTTTTTTGTACTGTTCTTTCAAAAGAAGGTAATAGTGCCATTTTAAGTTTTATTGTATCTGCTGGGACTTGTGGTAAAAAAGGAATTGAATCACCACTTACTCCAAACATCCCTTCATAGAATTTTTCTTCAGGTGTCATTCCTATGGAACTATGTATAGTTTTATGATAAATATTTACAGTAAAGTCAGTATACCATTGTTCTAATTCACTTATTGTCATCGTAGCATTCTTTTGAGACTCATAAGTTCCTTTATCATGTATATTAGAAAAAGTTGAACCTGGTAATTCATGCATTTTTTTCATAGCAGTTTTAATGACCCTCTCCACGTGTCCGCCAAACTCTGGACGTGCAACAGGTCTATAAATATCAGATATTCTATACTCTTGACAAAACTTCTTTAAACTTATACTTTGGAAATCTTTTCCATTATCCATATGCACCGCTTGAGGTAAACCAAATACTGTCCACTCCCCTTCAACTCCATATTTTTTAAGTATCTCATCTTTTGGGAGAATAGCTTGTAAAAGACATTGTCCAACACTAAAGAAACTTGGTGCTTCATATGAGATATAAAAGCCATATATCATTCTACTAAAAACATCAATAGCAACTGTGATGTAAGGTCGTCCTATCTCTTCTCTGGTTTCCTCATCAACTAATATCACATCTACCTTAGTATGATCTATTTGAATAATATCAAGAGGCATTTTAATCTCTGGAAATTTACCAGGCACACCTCTTGTATCTCGAATCTTTTCACCCCTTCTATACTTTGTAATTAGTTTAGGGTCTAAATTTTTGATTCTATTTCTTACTGTATTTTGGTTTGGAATAGCTAATTCAAGGTTTTTGCATAGTTGCTCTATTTTTCTGTAAATTGTGAGAAATTGATACTTTTGTTTATTTAGATAAAGTTCTTCTAATACAGAGTTTATAATCTCATCTACAGATTCATCTAAACGACTTTTTCCTTTTGCTCCACTATTTTTATAAGCATCTACTAAAGAGCTTACTGTTCCAAATTTTTCAAAAGTACTTAACCATCTGTATACAGTAGCCACTCCTTTTTTATTTTTTTTAGCAACTTTTTCAACATCTTTACCTGTTCTATTTGTTAAATCTATTAAACTTTCTATAACTTTATATCTCTCCAATGCTTTTTGAAAATCTTTATCATTCGTATCAACAAGCCCTGAAGAGATTTTATCTGAAGAATTTTGAGGTGTTTTAATAAGTTCACTTACTTTAATGATTTTTTCATTATAAGGGGCTGTCATTTTCTTTGCTAAAACTTCATCCAAGGAAGCATAGCCTTTAATAACATAGGACTCATCCTTGTAAGTAATTTCAGAATTGATAGTTAATTTAACAACACTCATGTGATAACTCCATTAACGATTTCATATTTAATTCTGAAGATTTTAAATCTGTCATAAGTTCGCCTAGTGCAACCAATCCCCAAATTGCATTCGCTACGATTATATATTCAGATTTACTTGAAGCAATTTTTTCTGTGATCTCATCTGCAGACATTTTTTTATTTATAAGAATCTCTTTAATAGCATTATCATATTTTATCTCTCTTTGCTGCGTTTTATATCTATACAAAAACTTTAAATTTGTTATATAAATAGAAGGATAGTCTGCCTCAGTATAAACAATAAAATCTAAATCTAACTCATCTGTTCTCTCACGAATTGCTTTGAACTTTTTTTCATAATATTCTTTCTCTTTTTCTAATTCTGTAGTATATTTCACTTCAACTAAAGCATCTCTATTTAAAGAACCTTTTGGTCTTTGTATATAGGCATCAGCACTATAAATAGTTGTTTTAGAATTAAAAAATATTTCTATTTGCGGCTGTTCTTGATAAGTAGCTATATCATTATCAAATTCTAGTGTAAGAAAAAATTCACTTTCAAGTTTTGATTCAAAAGCAATTGATTTGTCATTTTTGATACTAGAGAAGTGTCCTGTAACGGAACGATAGCTTTTTATGATTTTTCGTTGTGGAAAGATTATTGGAGTATTCTTCATTTAGCTTCTCCTTAATATCATACTATAGTACTTTAAGTAAATTTTAGATTAAAATGCTAAAATAAGTAAAAATCAATAGAATTGGTAGTAATTTATGTATATAACTTCAACGTTTATTCATCTAGATAAAGTAGGGGAAAAAACAGAAAATGACTTATGGGGGAAAAATATCCTTTCATGGACTGACTATCAGGATAATATAGAGAAGACAAACCTATTTTTTGATAATAAAGATTCCAGACTAAACTCATCATTAAATGCTTATGAAAAAAAAGATGTAAATTTTTTTGCAGAAAGAATGAAAAAAGGTGATTACTATAGATTAGCTATTTCTTTTCCCAAAGATGTTCTGTTTTTAGATATTGAAACTACAGGACTAAGTCGATACTATGATCACATTACAATGATTGGTTGGAGTATTAACAATCAATATGGTTATTATATTAATGGTATTTCAGATATTAATACTTTTATCAATGTTGTAAAGCAATCTAAAGTAATTGTTACATTCAATGGTTCAATATTTGATATCCCTTTCATCAAACAATTCTTCCCCCAAATAAATTTTCCTCATTGTCACATAGATTTAAGATTTTTTTCAAAAAGATTTAACTTATCGGGAGGACAAAAAAAAATTGAAGACCAAATAAAATTTAAACGTCCTAAGTCTCTCAAAGATACAGATGGTTTTACAGCTACAGTTTTATGGGATGAATATAAATGGGGAAAGAAATCTTCACTTGAAAAATTAATTGCCTACAACTTTTCAGATGTAGAAGGAATGAAAGCGATACTTGACTATTGTATTAAAGAGAATTTTAAGAATTTAAAATTAAAAAAATATTTTAACCAACCTCAGAAATTTCATTTAAAAACCTTAAAACTTGATAAATTAGAAATTAAAAAAACTGTACAAAATGCACTTATACCATTTGATCCAAAGTCAACTCTAAAATATAAAGAGCTTTTTTTAAAAATTAATAAACAGATTAAAATTGTGGGTATTGATTTAACAGGAAGTGAAGAAAGAGCAACTGGTTTTTGTTTAATGAAGAATAATAATATTACTACTTATCGGGTCAATAAAGATTCGGAAATGATTGATTTAATTCTAAAATTTCAACCAGATATAGTTTCAATAGATTCTCCACTATCACTTCCAAATGGAAGAATATCTGTCTTTGATGATGATCCAGGAAGAGATCAATACGGAATACTAAGAATTTGTGAAAGGGTTTTAAAAAAGAGAGGTGTGAATGCCTATCCAACATTATTACCTAGTATGCAAAAACTTACGAAAAGAGGTATTGAACTATCCACAAAACTAAGAGCATTAGGGATACCGACAATTGAAAGTTATCCTGGCGTAGTACAAGATATCATTGGATTACCTAGAAAACAAGCAAGTCTGAAACTATTAAAAAAAGGACTTGGTATATTTGGGCTTAAAGGAAGTTTTTTAAAAGAAGATGTTAGCCATGATGAAATTGATGCAATAACATCTGCGTTAGTAGGTATGTTCTTTTTAAGTGGAGATTTTGAGGCAATTGGAGATTTAAAGGAAAATCTAATGATTATTCCAAACCTTGATGCAAAAGAAAATAAAAAATCTATTATTGGACTTACAGGACCAATTGCATCGGGTAAAACAACTATTGGTAAAATATACGAAGAACAGGGCTATAAATATATAAGATATAGCCAAATTATAGAAAAAATCCTCTCTGAAGAGAATACAGATGTTACTAGAGAAAATCTTCAAGAACTAGGGAATAAACTAAATAAAAACCAAATAGAATTATCAAGAAGAGTTTATGAAGAAATTAAAGATTATGATAAAGTTATTATAGACGGATTGAGGCATCCTGAAGATTACACTTATTTTTTTGAAACCTACGGTTTTAATTTTAAATTACTATTTATTGAATCAAAAATACAGTTAAGAAAAGAACGCTATTTAAATCTTGAACATACCGAGGAAGATTTTGATAAAGCTATAAATAACAATGCAGAAAGAAATATTAATCACTTAAAGAAACTATCCAATAAAGTTTTATATAATAATTCTTCTAAAAGTGAATTAACAAATAATATTCTTTCAATTATCAACAAGGAACAATAAGTGGCAATAACAATTGTGGTAGGTGGTCAATATGGTGGGGAGGGTAAGGGTAAAGTTACTTACAATATTGCACAAGAAAAAAATATTAATATTACAGTAAGAATTGGAGGTACAAACTCTGGACACACTGTTGTAACTAAAGAAAATGATAAATATATTTTAAGACAATTACCTACAACTGCAATTTTACCTAATTCGATTTCTGTTTTAAGTGCTGGAAGCTACATTGACTTAGATGTACTTAAAGAAGAAATACAATTAACAGGAATTTCTGAAAAACAACTCTTTATTGATCAAAATGCTATGATTATAACTCAAGAAGATAAAGATTGTGAAGCAAAAAATGGTCTTCGAAAAAATATTGGTTCTACTCTTAGTGGGACAGGTCAAAGTGTCATTAGAAGAATAAATCGTGACACGAAAACTCTTCTTGCAAAAAATATTAAGGAGCTTAAACCTTATATTATAGATTCAAAAACATTTTTATATGAACAAATTGAAAAGAAACAAAAAATTCTCATTGAAGGTACACAAGGATATGGATTATCTTTACTACATAGTCCACACTATCCATTTTGTACCTCGAGAGATACAACTGCTGCGGGATTTCTATCAGAAATAGGACTAAGCCCTTTTGATGTAGAAGATATAATCTTAGTAATCCGTACATTTCCTATTAGAGTTGAAGGTAATTCGGGTGAATTAAAAAATGAACTTGATTGGAAAATATTAAATCAAGAGCCTGAATTTACCTCTGTAACTAAAAAAACACGTAGAATTGGAAAATTTGATTCAGAGATTGTAAAACAAGCTATTATTTCAAATCGCCCTACAAAAATCGTTCTCAATCATTTAGATTATATAGAGGAAACAAAACAAAATAGTTTTGTTCAAAAGGTAGAAAATTTAATTAATCAAAAAATTGATTATATTGGATTGGATGATAAATGCATAAAAAAAAAATAGAAGATGTATCCCCTGAAGATCAAGAGGAAATAATCCAAAATAAATTTGATGAATATTCCTTTAAAGACCCTTACCCTGAAATTTTACCTTCTCTACTAAACCCAATTGATATTGAAAAATATATTCATAAAACAGGTATGATTTCACCATTTATCAAAAAAAACTTAAAAACAGTAACATATCGAGTACCCTTATATGGTGATATCCATTATTGGGAAAATAATGAGCGTAAAATTAAAGAATTAAACGAAAATATCGATGATGTTTTTGAACTAAAACCAAATGCAATTATTTATATTCATATATCAACTACATTCAGGGTGCCTTATTACATTGCTTTTAGATTTAATTTAAAAATTGATTTAGTTCATAAAGGTTTACTCTTGGGAACTGGTCCTGTAGTTGATCCAGGATTTCAAGGTAGAATAATGATACCAATCCATAATTTAACTGCAAATAAATACACATTACGTGCAGGAGATGGTTTGATTTGGGTAGAATTTACGAAGCTTAGTCCATATGAAGATAACGTAAAAGAACCACCTACTAAATTTGATTCATTAATAAAACATACTGCGAATGATTACTTTCATAGTGCAAATCATATGCAAAAAATTGAGAGTGCTATTCCAGATGCTATGAATAGTGCAAAAAAAGATGCTGAAACAGCAAAAAAAACTGTAACTTTACTATCTTGGGGAGCAACACTTGTGGTATTACTAACCGTTGCAGGAATTACGATTGCAGGGTATACTTTACTTGCAAATGTAATAACACCTACTATTAGCTTAATAGATACTCAAAAAAACCAATTAGTAAAAAACTCTACAGAAATTAAAGAATTACAAGAAACTGTAAAAGAACTACAAAACAAAATAATGTTAGAAAATAAAGATGAAAAGTAATAGAATTGAAATATGTGGAGGAATTGCTTCTGGAAAAACTACATTGGCTACCCTTCTCGAAGAACACAAAATAGGAACTACTGTTTACGAAAATTTCAAGAGTAATCCTTTTTGGGAAGCTTTTTATAACAACCCTGGTGAATATATATTTGAGACAGAAATTACATTTACTTTACAACATTATCATGACATAAAGAAACAAGTTACTAATACTCCACTTATTTGTGATTATTCTTTATTATTAGATTATGCATATGCAGATATTGGTCTATCAGATAATAAATATAAAATTTATAAAAGTATTTTAGATGAGATTTATAAAGATATCTCTTTTCCAAAACTTATTATTTACTTAAAATGTAGTAGTAAAGAAGAATTAGCAAGAATTAAACACAGAAATAGAGATATAGAAACTGACATTTCTATCGATTTTTTAGAGTCATTAAATAATTCACTTTTAAATAGAGTAAATGAACAGAAAATAAAGATATTGACAATTGATAGTGAAAAATATAATTTTGATTCAAATCAAAAAGATAAAGAATATGTTCTATCTTTAATTAGAAAATATTTAAACTAGTAAAATATTCTAAACTTAAATCTATCCACTTATTATATTTAAAATAAATGAACACTTATTATCAAACTTTATTAATTGTATTTACTTTATGTCCGCAGTTACATTTAACCATTCATAGAGTAAAATAATAGAGATAAAGAAATATTTATAAAGTTGATATTATTATCAAACTTTTTTGGATATGACATGAAGAATAAAAAAAAGTAAAGTATGATAAAATTATCATACTTTAATAACAATAAGGAAATAAAATGAAAAACCCATTCAAAATACTTTTATTAACACTGATAGTAAGTTTAATAAGCTTAAATGCACAATCATTGAGAATCGAACCAAGTGAATTAGTAAAAAATATCACTGAATATAAAATACTCGATACTAGATCTTCTGGAACTTATAAAGAAGGTCATATCAAAGGAGCATTAAACTTTCCAATTGAATTAACATATGAATATATTAAAAATAATGGTAAATTAACAAATCCAATCAAAATGCAAGAACTTTTAAGAAATTTAGGACTAACTTTAAATTCTAAAATTATCGTATACGATAATGGTGACTTTTTTGATGCTTCAAGGTTATTTTGGTCATTAGAGGTATATGGATTTAAGAATGTTAAACTATTAAATACAGGTTATGATGCATGGGATTTATCTGAATATCCAATAAGCACAAAAACACCTTCTGTTAAACCAAGTATGTATATTGCCCAAATAAATAATAAAAGATTAGCAACAAAATTTACAACACAAATAGCCACAAAAAATCCAAATCAAATTATTATAGATGCACGACCTGAGAAAGCATACAATGGAAAAGTATCGGCAGCCACAAGATTTGGTCATATTCCAGCAGCACAAAACTTTCCTGCTTCACACAATATTAACTATGATGATGACGCACAAAAGTTACAAACTATTTCTAAATTAAAAGAGATATATAAAAATGTTGACAAAAGTAAAAAAATTATCTTATATTGTGCAGTAGGTAGAATTGCAGCTACAAACTATTTTGCCCTTAGAGAATTAAATTACAATGTTTCGAACTATGACGCATCTTGGAAAGAATGGGGGAATGACAGTTCATTACCTATAACAAATCCATCTAAAGACTAAATTATGTGGAATCGCTTTAGTATTAAAGTTCAACTTATACTTTTTATGACATTAGTTATTTCTATTGTTGAAATAAGTACACTATTGGTAATATTAGATATTCAAAAAAAAGATAGTAAAAATAATGCTATATTAGATGCAAATACAATTACAAAGTCATTAAATAATGATTTACTAAAAGTTGTCTTAAATCCTACTACAGATACTCTAGCTGATATTACTTTTAGATTATCAGCTTTTAAAAAAATAGATGCATTGATTTTATTAGACACACAACATAAACCTATTTTTACATATGGGGATGAGAACAGTATAATTAATCAAAAAACTAAAATTTTAAAAGAAAAAATAATTCTTACTGATGATAATATACTTATAAAAGAAAATCTTGAAGCAGAAAGTTATACATTTGGATATACACTCATTAATATAAATTTAGCTCAATATAAACAGAAACATCAAGACTTGACATTTACTATTCTTTTAATATTTCCAATAACGTTATTATTAGGTCTTATTATTAGTATTTTTGTAAGTAAAAGTTATACACGACCTTTTTCAAGGCTTTTACATGCAATGAAAAATAGTGACCCGACAAAGAATAAAATCACTGTAGTTGACACTACTGCACAAAATGAGATCAAAGAATTATTTAATGAATTTAATAATCAAATGACACAGATTCAATCATCTACAAATCAAATAAATTCATTAAATGATGAAATAGAAGAGACACAAAGAGAAGTTGTCTTTACAATGGGTGCCATAGGAGAAAGTCGTAGTAAAGAAACAGGTAATCATGTTAAAAGAGTAGCTCAATACTCAAAACTATTGGCACTTTTTTACGGACTTAGTGAAAAAGATGCTGATCTTCTAAAACAAGCAAGTCCTATGCATGATATAGGAAAAGTTGCCATTCCAGATGCTGTATTAAATAAGCCAGGTAGGTTTACACAAGAAGAACGACTCATTATGGATACACATGCCCAATTAGGTTATGACATGCTCAAGAATTCACATCGTGAGTTATTACAACTAGCAGCAACAGTAGCATATGAACATCATGAAAAATGGGATGGCACTGGTTATCCCCAAGGTCTTAAAGGTACTGAAATACATATTGCAGGAAGAATCACTGCTTTAGCTGATGTATTTGATGCATTAGGAAGTGAAAGAGTTTATAAAAAAGCGTGGGACGATGAGAGAATATTTGATCTGTTTAAAGAACAAAGAGCATTACATTTTGATCCAAAACTTATTGATATATTTTTTGATAATTTAGATGAATTTTTAAAAGTAAGAGAACAATTTAAAGATGTTTAAATTGCTCTTATTGTGATAAAAAGTATAGTTGAAAAACTATACTTTTTTTATGATTTTAGCAATAAGTTTATCACCACTTAATTCTGTTATAGTAGCAGTGTAAACAACTCCAGCTTTTATCTCTTCATTAAGTTCATTATCATTAATATAAATTTCACCATCAATATCAGGAGCCCATGATAATTTTCTAGCACTTAATAGATATTCATGTTCACTACTTTCTCCATCAACTACAACATCAAAAGTTTTCCCAACTTCTTCTTCAAGTTTCTCTTGAGTAATTCGAGAGATAATATCACCTAAAATTCCAGCTCTCTCATCTATAAGTTCTTGTTCAACTTTTTCTTCAAGATCAAATGCACCAGTACCATCTTCGTCACTATAAGAAAATACATTTACTCTATCAAATCTATACTCTTCTAAATAGTTACAAAGTTCTTCAAAGTTTTCTTCAGTTTCACCTGGATGACCAACAATAAAAGTTGATCGAATAAAACTATTCTCTTGGATCTGCATATGTTGCATTAACCCTTTAAGTTGTTCTGCACCTTTTCCTCTTTTCATGATTTTTAAAACATTTGAAGAGATATGTTGTAAAGGCATATCATAGTAACTATGAAACACTTTAGAGTTCGCAATTTTTTCTATTAAATTATTTGATGTAGTAGATGGGTAAAGATATAAAACTCTTGCACTTTTCACACCAGCTATATTTTCAACTCTTGAAATAAGTTGTTCTAACCCATCTTTCATATTAAAATCTCTTAAAAATGAACTACTATCTTGAGATACAAATGAAAAGTCATAGAAACCTTTAGATACTAAAGCTTTTACTTCTGCTTCAATTGAACCTAAAGGTCTACTGTTTAGTTTACCTTTAAAAGAAGGAATAGCACAAAATGAACAAGTTTGATTACAACCTTCACTTATTTTTACATAAGCATGATAATTAGAACCAGTAACAACTCTATCATTATCTTCAGATGCTAAAAATACCTTTTCAGTAAATCTACCTCTTTTTTCTTCAACTAGTTTATCGATAATATCATAGTCACCAACCCCAGTCATAATATCAACTTCGTTTTTAAGTCCCTCTTTTAAATCTTCTTTATATCTTTCACTAAGACATCCAGCCATAACTAAAACAGACTCTTCTTTTCGTGTACTGTCTAAATCAAAAATTGTATTTAAACTTTCTTGTTTTGCACTTTCTATAAAACCACAGGTATTTACAATAATCAGATCAGCACTATCACTATCATCTGTCATTGTGTAATCTTTAAGTTTTCCAAGCATAACTTCACTATCTACTAAATTTTTTGTACAGCCTAGACTTACAAGGTGCAATTTTTTCATTATAATCCTAATTAAACATTTCTAAAATAAGCTTATATTATATAGAATTTTTACTTCAACAAATATTTAGAGCAAAATTGCTATAATCGCTAATTATTACAAATTAAGGAAAATCATAAAATGGATATTTTATTAGCAAGAAAAGAAATTACTGCAAAGCCAAAAAAAGTTAACTTCGAAAAATTATTAGAAGATTTAGCTAAAAATGAAGAAGAAATTTTTTATTTTGATAGAGAAAACTCTCATAAAGACATGATGGCTATCGTTGATAAGTTTGAAGAAGCAGGTTATACTGTTCATTTTAGAGAAGTAAAATACGGTTTATCTGATGATGAATATATGTATGAGATTCACTCTTTATAATTAGTTGAAAGAATGTCACAAATGACGAATACTAATTGGGAGACAGAAGCTCCAAGAAAAAAACTATTCATAGAAACTTTAGGTTGTGCAATGAATGTTCGAGATACAGAACATATGATTGCAGAGCTAAAAAAACATCAGGACTATGAAACCACTGAAACAATGGAAGATGCAGATCTTATTGTTATCAATACTTGTTCAGTAAGAGAAAAGCCTGTTGCAAAACTTTTTTCTGAATTGGGGACATACAATAAGAAGAAAAAAGATGGTGCACAAATAGGTGTAACTGGATGTACAGCTAGTCATCTTGGGCGTGATATCATTAAAAGAGCTCCCTATGTAGACTTTGTTGTGGGAGCTAGAAATATATCAAAAATATCTGAAGCAGTACAAAATAAAGGTACAGTTGAAATTGATATCAATAATGATGAAACTACTTATGATTTTGCCGATTACAGACAATCTTCGTATAGATGTAGTGTAAATATATCCTTGGGATGTGACAAGAGTTGTACTTTCTGTATTGTACCAGCAACTCGTGGTGATGAAATAAGTATACCCTCTGAAATTATCTTAACAGAAATTGAAAAATCTGTAAAAAATGGGGCAAAAGAGGTGTTTTTACTTGGTCAAAATGTAAATAACTATGGTAAAAACTTTAGTGATCATAGAGATAAATCAACTTTCACCAAACTACTTCAAGATATTAGTAAAATTGATGGACTAGAAAGAATAAGATTTACTTCTCCTCATCCTTTACATATGGATGATGAATTTTTAGAAGAATTTGCATCAAATCCTAAAATATGTAAGCAAATCCATGTTCCATTACAAGCTGGAAATGATAAAGTTCTTAAAGAAATGAAACGTGGTTATACAAAAAAGTGGTTTCTTAATAGATGTGAAAAAATACGAAATTTAGTACCAAATGTTCGAATATCAACTGATATTATTGTTGCTTTCCCTGGGGAAACAGATGAAGAATTTAGAGATACTATTGATGTTGTAGAAAAAGTTAAATTTGAATCAATATTTAATTTTAAATATTCAAAAAGACCACATACACCAGCAGAAAATATGCCTAATCAAGTTGATGATGCAGTTGGTACTAAAAGACTACAAGAAGTTATTGAATTACATAAATCTCATCAAGATGAGCACATGGCAAAATATGTTGGAACAACAATGAAGGTTATGTTTGAAGACTTAAAACCAAATGGTGAAATATTTGGATTTTCTGATAATTATTGCCAGGTTTTCGTAACAGGAAGCGAAGAACTTCTTGGAAAAATTGTTGATGTTAAAATTACAAAAGCAAGTAGAACCTCTCTTAAAGGTGAAGTAGTCTAAAGGCTTCAAACTCATGAAGAAAAAAATATTTAAATATCTAGAAATAAATTTAGTACCATTTATTTTACAATTATTTGTTAGGTTAGTATACCTAACGAATAAGAAAGTTTATCATACAACTAAAAACATACAAGATAATGAAAATATAATCGTGTCAATGTGGCATGGTGATTTATTGATGCAACCTCTCAATTATAAAAAATTCAGACCATCGGGAATAGTAAAAGCCATAATTAGTGAACATAGAGATGGTGAAGCAATACGAAAAACTGTTGAACATTTAGGGATTGGTTCATTATCAGGTTCATCTACCCGTGGTGGTGCAAAAGCTTTAATAGGTGCAATTAAATCTATTAAAAAAGGTATAGATGTAGCTATAACACCAGATGGTCCAAAAGGTCCAATATACTCTGTAGCAGATGGGATTGTTGTAATTTCTCAAAAAACGAAAGCAAAGATTGTACCTTTTTCATGTATACCTGACAAGTACTGGAAAATGAAATCATGGGACAAATTTATTATTCCAAAACCATTTGGTAAAATTGATTTTTATATTGGAGAACCAATTGATGTATTGGGGATGGAAATAGAAGAAGCAAAAGCTTTGATTCATAAGAGAATGAAAGAGAACCAGTTAACAAAATAGTTTTAATATTTAAAACTGTATAATAATA
>PJEL010002583.1_pt1 | contig 16376 bp, 5 predicted proteins | sample 1853271 | NCBI WGS metagenome assembly PJEL01 (sample SAMN08108733, study PRJNA415343) | Invertebrate metagenome, whole genome shotgun sequencing project. | host: Globobulimina | place: Sweden: Gullmar Fjord | collected 2015-08
AATATCTGGCCTATTTACGAAACAAATTTTTTGATGATGCCGACATCAGTGACGCAGACCGGTTAAAATTCATCCTTGCCTCCTATAATGCCGGACCCAACCGCGTCAAAAAGCTGCAAGCCGCGACAAAGAAACGAGGCCTCAATCCAAATAAGTGGTTTTCAAACGTCGCCTTGGAAGCTCGCCGTTCTATAGGAATGGAGACAGTTGATTATGTAGCCAACGTAGCAAAATACTACGTGGCCTATAGTTTGTTTTCAGAAAATGCTGAAAGCAGGGACACTGCCATCGAAGTGATCAAGAAATAGGGCTGATCCCAAGTAGACCTGTTGTCCACCAAATTGGAAAGAACCTTTCAGCAAGAGCTATTCCCTGCTAGACGACATGTTGTCAAAAAGAGATATTGTCGACTTAACAACCTATTTGGATAGACTAAAAAAGCCTACAACAATGATTGAGATACAAAATTATCATGAGTAAAAAAGACCGCATTATATTGGTAACCGGTGCCACCAGCGGTGTCGGACAGGCGACTGTCAAAACTTTGAAAAACAAAGGGTATCAAGTTGTTCTGACAGGCCGAAATACAGACAAGGTTGCGCATTGTTCTGCTGAGGTCGGCGTTCCTGGATATACCCTTGATGTTGCCAATGAAGGTGAATGCGCCTCAGTCATCAAACAGGTTGAGGCAGAAGTGGGCCCTCTATGGGGTCTGGTCAATAATGCCGGGATCTGGCTTGAAGGCGATTTTGAAAACCACTCATCATCTGATATTCGTTCCGTTATCGAAACAAACACACTCGGCACCATGTTTATGACCCATGCGGCTCTCCCTGGTATGATTGACAGAAAAGACGGAGCGATTATCAACGTCATTTCTATGGGGGCACTTTACTGCCGCAAACTTATTAGTGTCTATGCGGGCAGCAAATGGGCAATTCGGGGTTTTACCGGCTGTATGGAAGTGGAATGTGCACCCAAAGGCGTGCGTGTCATGGGCTTTTACCCCGGCAAGGTTGAGACCAGTATGTATGACACCGCTGGAGTTGGTAAAAACCTCGATATGGCGATGACACCAGACGATTCTGCCAAAATGATCCATCGCATGTTTGACGATGATACGATTGTCTGGGGACAAGTAGCAGGTCGCAGCATCAACGATTACGCCTAGAAAAGATAAAATTAAAACCGTTTGGGGAAGTTCTATGATTGTTCACTTGAGTAAATTGGTACTGGTTATTGCCAGCCTTTCAATAACTGCCTGTCAATCAATCGATGTAACATCCCCAGAAAACAGTTCTCTATCAAATGAGGCACAAAGTGCTTTTAACAAATATTCTCAGATAAATGATTCCCAAAAATACAAAATCTTCTACCTCTCCGAAAACAAAAATGAGTGGGGTTATTCACACGGATTTCGCTCGGTTGGCGAAGCACTAGATGAGGCCAAAAAACGATGTGAAAAAAAGACAGGAGCATGCGAGCTATATGCCATCGGAAACAACGTAGTATATCAATTCCCCCAAGGAATGATTTCTGATCAAATTGAGAATTATGAAATTTCTGTAATTCGCGGTTACATGGCATCCAATGGATTAGGAATCAGACTGTTTGGCAATAACATTCGTAAAAGTGTTTCTGAAAAAATCGTTCAAGGCGTTAACGCTCAAAATTTTGGGGGCATGCATTACAATGCAACATTTTTTGCGAATGGAGAACTAGCAATTAATTTCAAGAGAAATCATAAAAATCCAAAAAATGAAGAAAAAGGGGCATGGTGGGTTAGGAACGATGAACTCTGCATAAGCGCAAAAGGATTTTATACGGGAAAATCTGCTTGTTTCAGATTAACAAGGACAAAGAATATGTTTGAAATGCGAGACTCTACAGGTTGGTTTGTGACTCAATTTAGAATTATTAACGAAATAAGCTAAAATTACAGATTAAGCCAAATTGTTTTCATCCCGATAGGAATTGCTACAGCTGTTTTCATCTCTGCGAACTGGTCAACATCTTCCAAAATTCGTTGGACCCGGTCCACTGGTTATTCACGTCAATGTGGCCTCCAAATACCTCTGTTTACTTGTCACTTTTTTGTAAATGAGTCACGCTGTTTACTATAATTTTTCGAAGGAAAAAGACAGATTGAAGCTATTCCAAGTTTTAATCCTCGTGAAACCCTTGTTACTGGCACAGCCGCCAGATGATTCTGCGAAGATGATCCATCGCATGTTTGACGATGAAACAATTGTCTGGGGACAAGTAGCGGGTCGCAGTATCAACGATTATACGTGATTTTTTAAGTTTACGGATTCCCGGACTTGCAGCACTCGCGCGCTTGGTTCATATTAGTATTATTCTATATATAATCGGGAGTGGGTTATGAAACAGCACTTTTCTTCTTTCAACCGGCGGCAAGCATTGATTGGATCTACGGCAGCTGCGTTTATTGCCTCTACCAGCCCGGCTTTCGCGGTAAAAAAGGATATGAAAGAAGCTTTGCGGATGTTGGCAGGCAAGCTCTTTTATTCAAATGATCGTCCGGGCCGTTGGAAAGGCAAAGAGAAAGGCCATTCACCTCTCATCAAAATTGATAAAATGGGAAATGATGTTCTTATTCGTGCTGCTACCCGCCATTCCATGAACTCAGAGCACCATATTACAAAACACATGCTTCTTGATGCGAACCTGAATTTTATTCAGGAGCAATATTTCGACATGGACTTCGATATGCCCCGCTCACGGTTTGAATTAAATGACTACAAAGGACGCGTGTTTATCGTCTCCTTGTGTAATAAACACGATAACTGGATAAATTGGGCGGACGTTTAAATAATCCCGCTCCTCTTTTAATTACCGGCCGCCAGTTCCTTCTTGATGAATTCAGCATAATTTTCATTGGCAGCTTCCGGTGTTTGCGCAAACAATTCCTGAGCCTTTCTCAAATTCAACATGCCATGGGGGCTGTAGGCGATTTCACCAAACGCAACCTTCAATTCGCCCGTATTAACCTTATCCTTGTGATGTTCATTGATCTTCCGCCTGATATCCGCCATGACAAATTTGCGGGCACCTTTTTGAGTATCCAACAGGTCAAGCACATCCTCGCTATGCAAGTTGATACGCGCCTGAAGATCTCTCGCATTTTTGTAGCGCGCGTAAGCCGATTTACCGTGCATAGGCACGATGCCCCCTGGATCGATAACAACCATACGCCAGATATCCTTGCCTTCATAAACTCGCTCAAAGGTGTAATTGTCAGGTTTGTTATCAAGCCACGCATATCCTTTGCGGTTTAACTCCCGAACACCCTGATCAAGGGCCTGGCGTTGACCATCAGTGAGTTTTCCATCTTGGCGAGCCATCATGTCTTCGGCGGTTCCCTGCTCCATCAATTCATTGATTTCAATGGTTCGTGCCTGTTTGGTTTGGAAAAAACGAGTTCCATTATGAGCGATCTGGAAAACCTTGTATTGTTTGACGATACGGATAAAGGCAGTGTTCACCTTTGTCTCCAAAACCGTTCGCCCGAAAATATCAAGCTGAACAGCGTCCCAATTTCCCTTCTTGGTAATTCTGATTGCCCGTTTCAACGCACCAAGATGCCGATAGGCATAACTGGTTGCGCCCTTGCCCAGTTTTTCACCCAGTATGAAAGTCAGTATTTGTTGATCACGTGTAACAACGGATATCTCCCGTTGATTGGCATAATGATCAATGGTTTTCGGCTTCGCAGTCGGTTTGGTTGCAGTCGCAACCGTCTCCCCGCCGGACTCAAATCCGCTTACTTTTTCTCCGGCAAGTTTTACAGCTCCTTGCAGGGATTGGGCTTCAGCCTGTTCCCGGCTTACAAAAGGCTTGTTGTCGTTAGCGGGCTCTGGCAATTGCAGTTCTAGTTTTGGAATACCTTCCACATTAACGACTTTGACCTTACTTCCGTTATAAAGCTCACCGGTCAGCAGGTTGGAAGCTTTCTGGATAGCCTCAAGATAGTCTCGTCCAGATTTCTCAATGATTGCGGCTTTCTCCTCAACCGTTAGATCCTTACCTTTTAATTTTCGGGCGGCGGCCAATGCGTCTTTGGCCAGAATATCACTCACTTTTCCAAGATCCGCGCGGTTGTTGTTCAAATCCACAGTGAGTTCCACGACCCGTTTTAAACCGGCAAGTTTGAGGCCAGCAATCTGTGCCGCATCCAACGCCCGAACGAAATATTTTGCACCTTTTGAAGCCAGTTTTGCAGCATCCCCCTCATGAGAGATTTCCTTCATCATATTGGCGATTTGTTCGAAATAGGACTGCCGCCCTTGCTCCGCCGTCAGATCGATTTTGAGTTTCGGCGGTGTATCCGAGAGCAGGCTTTCCACAGTAATTTTGCGGCCTGCCGCCTGAATAGACATCACAACATGTTCGATCGCGCCCTGAGTATGATAGGCTTCTTGTGCAAAGTAGAGCGCCTTGGATTGGGCATTTCTGATTTTAAGACGCAAAACCTCTTTCTCTTTTCCAGTGGCTGCTTCAAATTTCTCGCGAAGGACCAGAATATCTTTCAGGGCCGCTTCATATAGGCGGTTTTCAGCCGTAATCTGCAAATCAGCCTCTCGAATTTTCACCTCTGGATCTTTCATTAACTCCAATTTCTTGGCCTCGATATCTGCGCGATATTTCTTGTTGGCGACTTCCACCCAATCCAAGACCTTTTTCACATCGGCCTTATTGGCCTCCGGTGTTTTCTCCAAAATCCATTGCCGATGTTTTGACCACGCTTCAGGTGACAGGTATTTACGGCCCGCCAAGTGAGCAAAGGCATCCTGAAAAGTAACATCCCCTTTGCCTGCCTTAATCAGGCTTTGAATGGTTTCTGTATAGGCGTTGGTATCCAGAACAACACCGGTCTCACGCCCGCCGATTTTTGAAGCTTGTCCCCAGCCTGAAGTAAACCTGGCATTAAACAGAATGACGGCAAGTTGCGCCTTGGGACCCACAAAGCTGATATCATAATCACTCGTCAGGTTTTCTGAACCAAAGGCCTGCACCTCACCGCCTAGCTCCTTAACAATTTCAGCCGCGAGACTATCAACGATGCGTCTGCGCAAATTAACCAGTAGGCGCATATCTGTTGCGGGCAATTTACCCTTACGGTAAGCATCCCGTGCCGCATCCCAGTTTCCTTTGAATTTTTTGAGAAGGACTTGCGTTGGCTTATCGATATTGTTGATAATATCCTTGGCGTTCATCGCTTCTGTTTTAACTTCCAAACGCCTCACGCCGCCCTCATCAACAACACGCAAAGTCTTGCCATCATAAAGTTTTGCCGTCAGGTCGTTGGAAAGGGTTTGCACATTTTCAAGGAATGTCTTTGCTGCCTGATCTTCTAGCGCTTTTCGTTCGGCGGCACTCAGTTTCACACCTTTCGCGGCCTCCGCTGCGGCAATCAGCTTCTTCGCCAGTAATTCGTGCACTTTAGACAAATCCGCCCGGTTGGCATCCAGCGCGACAACTTGTTCTATCAGGTCTTTATATTCCGCCAGTTTAACGCCAGCGATCTGCGCAGCATCCAGCGCGCGGATAAAGTATTTAGCGCCTTTGGATGCCAGTTTCGCCGGATCGCCCTTATGGGAGATTTCCTTCATCATATTGGCGATTTGTTCGAAGTAAGATTGCCGCCCTTGCTCCGTCGTGAGATCCACTTTCAATTTCGGCGGCGTATCAGATATCAGACTTTCCACTGTGATTTTGCGGCCCGCCGCCTGAATCGTCATCACCACATGTTCGATTGCGGCTTGGGTGTGATAGGCTTCCTGCGCAAAGTACAACGCGCGAGATTGCGCATTTCTGAGCTTCTGACGCAGTGCTTCTTTTGCCACTCCCGTTGCTTTTTCAAACTTTGCACGCAAGCCCAAAATTTCTTTGAGCGCTCCTTCATAAAGTCTGTTTTCTGCTGTAATTTTAAGATCACTTTCGCGGATCGGGTTATCTTTATCAGCCGAAAGTTCAGCCATTTTGAGATCAATCTCGGTCTTGAACTCCCGATTAGCGCTTTCCACAAAATCGAGAACCTTCTCCACATTGGCCCGTTCCTTGGTTGGTGTATTTTCCAAGATCCATTTGCGATGTTTAGCCCAAGCTTTATTGGACAAATATTTCCGGGCTGCCAAATGAGAGAACGCATCCTGGAAAGTTGTATCGCCCTTTCCGGCCTTGATCAGACTTTGAATGGTTTCCGTATAGGCATTGGTATCCAGAACCACTCCAGTTTCTCGTCCGCCAAGCCGGGCCGCTTTACCCCACCGGCCTGCAAATCTGGCATTGAATATAATCACCGCCAACTGGGCTTTCGGACCAACAAAACTGATATCATAATCACTGGTCAGGTTTTCGGACCCAAAGGCCTGCACTTCTCCGCCAAGCTCTTTGACAATCTCGTTTGCCAAGCTGTCGACGATATCTTTTCGAAGCAGGACCAGTTTTTTCATATCGGCCGCTGAGAGGTTTCCTTTTTGGAAGTCTTTCCGTGCAGCGTCCCAGTCCCCGTTGTATTTTTCGAGGAGTATTTTAGTGGGCTTATCCACAGTGCGGAGCCATTCACCATATTCAAGCTCCTTGATCTGGGATTCCCGAAGTTGACTAACCTTGGTTGTAGGGCCAGTTCCCGGAACCGGACCTTTCCCCATATAGGACAGGATTTTGTTTATTCGGGCTTCCTGTAATTTAGTGGAAGCTGACTTCTTACCCCCCTCCAAAACCTTGTTGGTGCCTTTCAACATGATAATCGTCAGTAAATTACCGAGAAAATCATCTTGAGTGATTTGATTGCCTTCCAGCATTCCGTTCAAATCAGTAAGTACTTTTGCCTCTCCAAGAAGGGCCAGGCTTTCCACAGTACGGGCATAACTTGCGCCTTTCGCTGCGGTGGATCCAAACGCCTTCGCACGTTTCGCAATTACTTGTGAGGATTTTCCAAATCCTTTCAATGCCCCAATAATCAGCAAGTTATGAGCATATTCCTTGATCAGGGTTTCACGAGACCAGAAGCCATCCTGCAAAGCAAGGGAGGGGTCAAGCCCAATACGGGCGCCCCGATTAAGAGCGGTAAAGGCTCCAGCCTCAACAGCAAGTCCTGTCCCGTAAGCAAGCGCTCTCCCTGTCAGAGTCCTAACTCCGCCAAGGGCCAGCATTTCCATAGTGACAGCACGACCAAATTTACCCGCCAATCCTCCAGGCAGGGCAACTGTTGCAAAAAGCTCTGCCCCTTGTTTGGCATTGAGGAACCGGTCAAGGGTGGCGAGTGCCCCTTTTTCAGTCAGGTCCACAAATTCAGTCCCGACTTTAGTTGGATCGAGTTTGATTTGATCGGGAATGACATATTTTCCATCTCGCAAGAATCCATGACGCCGCAAGATTTTCCGGTCCAACTCTGTGAGCTGGCTGGGTAGGTTATGCCCGGCGCGGATAAGGGCAATCTGGATTTTCTGGCTTTCTGCAGTGATTTGTTCAAGCGCGGCTTGTGTCACATCCATACCAACAACCAGATTATACGCTCGGCCCGGACCGGCTTCGTACCAATCTTTATGCAGGTAATTGACGAAAGTCTTTATTTCACCGGCAAGGGATGCATCCCGAAGCGGGACAAGTGCCCGGAAAAGACGTTGTGCATCCTCAACCAGATGAGCCGCCTGATATTCGTTGAGAAGCTGTTTATGATCATTGAGCGCGATCTGGCCTTCAAGCTTGTTTGCTGCCCCACGCATCAAGCGCCCTGTATTGGCAAGTTTTTCAAACATTTCCAGGAGTGCATTCGAGCTACTCACCAGCTTTTTAAGATATTTGGCTTCTGCTTTTAAGAAATATTCATAGAGTTTTGCCCGCTCTGGAATAGATCTGGTTGGATCTTCATTGATCAGTTCGGCTCGCCGTGCATCTTTATAGGCGATTTTTGCATCATCCAGCACCAGGGTCAGCCAGAAGTTTTTGTATTTGTCCTTGTTGTTTTCATAATCCCGATCACTCGGATCGTTCTTATGATTGGAAAGCACCTTTTCTCTCAATCCGCGCCCGTACGTCATGCCAAAACGGCTACGTTTGAACCATATGTCGCCGGCAGGAGCATTATCGTTCAAACCGGCAAGCTCTTTATGAATTCCTTTGACAGCCTGCTCCCGCCGGTTTTTCGGCTCAAAACTACCATATCCCGGATTTAACCCGGTATTTCCCAGGGCGGAGTAAACAGCACCGTTTTCATAAATGTAGTCGTCAATCCCGTCGCGGATTGCCCGGTACATGTTAAGCTCTCCAATAGCGCCCACTAGCCGGCTTTTATCGTGTTGATTGTCCTTTAGCAGCTTTCCACGCTCATCAAAATCTTCCAGAATCGAAGCCTTGTATTTACTGACATCCTGATTGGCAGCGCTTCGTAATTCCTCAATTTTCTTAGCGCGTTTATCGACCGGCGTATTAAGAAGGGCAAATCTGAGCTTCAACTGAGCCAATTGCCGCAATTCAAAGCGAAAATGAGCGTTATCGTGAGGTTTATCGTTTTTCGCATCACGTCGGGCTTGATCCCCGGCAGTCTCCAACCGCTCTTTTAGATAATCTGCCAATTTTTTCTCAATAGCGCCGCCGGTTTTCTTCAAAAACTCTTCAAATACTTTGGCTTGTGCTTTCGTCAGTCCACCCGCTGCGAGACGCAAACGAATGGAATCAAGAAACCGTGCCGCTTGCCGGAAACCCGGTACAATGTGACTGGCTTCCTGTTCTTTAAGCATCCGTTCAACATGTCGGACCATCGCAGGACCTGCGATATCATACCGCCCAGCGGCCATGGCATCGCGCACCAGCTGCTTCAACTGATCAATGGGAAGATTGCCACTTTTGTAATTTGCTGCCCATTTTCGCGCTTTATAAAGCTGATCCAGAAGCGTCTCAGTGGTTTTGAGTAGCGCCTTTTTATAGATCTCATCCAGATCCTTGTCATCTTTCAGCCTGGCTTTAAAAAGCCCGAGTTTTTTTACCAACTCCTTCTCATCACCGTCCAGCCCAAGTTTTCCAGCGAGGAGTGAAATTTCCGCATAATCCAGCTGTATCAGTAGTGGTTTTATTTTCTCAGCCGGAATCCCCTTCAAACCTCGTAGAACCTCAAGCAACGATTTCGCCGCGTCACTATTGCCTTCACTGATAAGATTGTTCAGCGCTAACATGCCGCTTGTTAGGCGCTGATCTACAGGAACCTCATCCAATAATTCCTTAATCGAATTAGCGGATAAATCCTTACCCAACAGCAAAATTTCAAGTTTGAATTTTGTACCGACTAAAACCGCATCATCAGGGTTTTTCTTCAATGCCGTATCAATCGCATCTATTGCTTCGGCATATTTTCCTTTTTGGCGTAGGCGTTCTGCATTTCCGGTTAGCAGCGCAGCGATCAACCTGGGATTTGTGGAAATTTCCAGAATATCCGCAATAGCCTCATCCCGGCGTTTTAGAATATCCTCAAGTTTACCAACGCTTTGCTGCATTTTCGGAGTGAGCATGGCATACACCCGCTCATAGTTATTCAGCGTATCGACCAGGGCAATCGCTTTGGCCAGTTTGACACTGCCGGTTTTCGCATTCACACGATCGATCAGATCAAGGGCTTTTTTGAAATCTCCACCGCGCATGGCATGGCGCGCTTGATCTAGTCTGGCATGTGCAACTTTTGGACTTGTCCCAACTGCATCGTTTTTTTCATCCTGTTTGGAATAGGCAGCGGCCAGTTGATTATTAACTCTTTCAAGAAGTTTGGAAATTTCAGCACTTCGCTGCGCAGAGGTATCTGTCGCAGAAAGCGATTTTTGCAAACCTGTGAGCGTTCCTTTCAGGGCCGCGATTGCCGCCTCTGCTTTACTGTCTGTAGCAATCTTGCCGGTTTTCTCTAGACGTGCCAGTTGCCTCGAAATTTGTTCAAGCAGTGGTTTCAAATCGCCTTGATCCGTCGAAGGCAGGGATGCCAGATCGGCCAGGATCGATAATTTGTCTAGTAGTTCTACGGGTTTGTTATCCAGTCCCTTCAATTCGCCGGATATCTGCTTCACCAGCCGTTTCTTGATTTCATCGAGGGATTCCTGCAATAGCTCAATCTGTATTTTGCTGAGCTGCTTATCCTTATTCTGAAGGGCTTCGCGCAGAAAATATGTTCTGATGCGATCTGCAGTCAAATTTTGGGCTGCGATTTTCTTGCCCCTGTTTTCTGCATTAATCCGCTTGAGCAATTCATCAATAAAAATGGCGCCGCTGGGTTTGATATCGTGATCTTCCATATAGTCAGCGACATCATCCAATATCGCTTCTGCCTCTTTCGCACCAAATTCCGTGATTAGTTGCACGAGCAGATTAGGGAGAACATTTTTGGCAAGCTTGTCGTCCTTAAAAGCTGGAAGCAGGCCCTCATTTATCCAGTCAACCAGTGACTTGGTATGTTCCAGTTCAACTTCTTCAGGGTTTTTACCTGCGATGGGCCTTTGGGTTTTTGGATCAAAAGCCGCCGTTTGAACCCGTGCTGGCGCTTTTGGCCCCTTTGGTGCTGCTTTTATTTGCGGCAAATACTGTTCCCGAACAGCCTGCAGGGCAATGCGCTGATTGGTAAAGGCTTGGGCAACAGCAGGCTGTCCGGCATTCTTGAAAGCCGTTTCTGCTGCCGTTACATTCTCAATATTGGCGTCCAGAACCTTGACGATTTCTTTTACTTTTTCATCCCGCACAGTAGGCGGTAAATTAGCTGTTTTTATCGGTTCTGAATTTTCTTTCGAAGGTGCTGATGCAACAGTCACTGTTGGTTTCAATTCTTCATCGATTGCTTTTTTGGACGCTTCCAGCGCCTGAATTTGCCCTTTCAAAGATGTTGAAACAGCGATATTTCCACTTTTCTCCAGCGCGACTGTTGTTTCTGTAAGCGCTTTAATATTCTCATCAATGACAGCGCGGGCTACCATTAACTCTTTCTGTGAGAGGGATGGTGCGGAAGCGACAACTTCTGGAGTTTTTAGTTCCTTCTCAATTTGTGTTTTGGAAACCTCCAACGCTTCAATCTGTTTGTCCAGAGCAGCCGAGACCGTTGCATTTCCATTTTTCGCCAAAGCCTTAGAGGTTTCAGAAAGTGCTTTAATATTCGTCTCTAAGTTTGCACGTGCCTCCTTTAACTCCTGACGTGACGGTGCACTTGCCGGCGTGACTGCTGATTTTGAGGCCGTTTTGTCCGGTACCTCTGTGCGTAATTCCTTGAGTTTTCCTTCCAAATGAGCGCGTCCAGCGAAAAGACCCTCACGCTGGCCTTCAAGGGCGGGAAGTAATCCTGGAATGTTGGCATCCTGCACAGCCGACATAACCTCTTCGACCTGTTCAATATTTGCGTTGATATTTTTGATCGAATTTTCAAAGTTGGTGACCGCTGTCGCTGTTTTCACCGGAATCTGCTTTTTCTTCGATGGTACCGCCGAAGCAGTGTCGTCCGAGGTTGCCTGAATTTCCTTTTCCGGATCTTCTGCGTTTGTGGAAGCCATTTGCGCTTCCTTGGTGGCTTTGACTTCCTCTGCTGCAAATTCAGATTTCAGTTTGGCAATTTTTGGATCAAGAGCATCGCGTTCTGTAATATATCCAAACCGTTGCTGGGCAAGAATTTCTGCTTCATATCCACCTTTGGGAGCTGTTTTTAACAGCTTATTATGTGAGGCAATTTTACCGTCTAGCACTTGTTTGCGGGATGTCATTGCGCTCAAGTCTGCCTGTTTTCCCGTTCGCCTGAATTGTTCAAGATTGAACGCACCGGGTGCACTTGCGACAACGGCCGCGCCAGCAGCGCCGCCGATTGCTGCGCCCGCCAGTTTCTTAAAATCTTTTGACATTTGCCCGGCCATTATCTTGCCGCGCTGCGGTGCCTGTCCACCTGCACAGGAGGCAGCAGGACCGCCAGCGCCCGCACATTGTCCGCCGCCCTTGGCCTGAAATTGTTTGGCTTGCTGCGCTTGTTGTACCTGTTGAACATTACTGGTGTTCTTGGCAACTGCTTTTGAAGCTGGGCTTGCGGTTCCTGAAGGAGCACTTGCAGGGGCTGATGCGCTTGCACCCTTACCGCTGGAAAGAGCCGCCATTCGGATTTTTTTCTCTTTTGCCTTTCGCTCTATCGCCCGCCTTGCCCCTTTCACATAAGCGGCCCCCATTGCTGAATTCACAGATTCAACCGTGCACTGACCAGCGGCCCCGACACTACTGTTAAAGCCTTGTTTTTTAAGACCTCTTTGCAGGTCATTTCTAAAACCAGCCGCTGTTTCTATTCGGGCATCAATACCTTTGAGACGCTTAGCTGCTCCTTTGGGGCTCATACCTGCCTGAACTGCGATCGATTTGCCGCCGTTTGGCCCCGGTTGTAGATTCCCGCGGATATTGTGAAGTCTTCCAAGTTCACCATTGACCCGTGCGACATCTTCAAGTTGTTTATCAATACTAGCCGCAACTTTGTTGACTTTGGCTGCATCAACCTTGCCATCTGGGCCAAATACATCCGGAAGTCCCCGGTTATATTCACTAACAATTTGTTGCGCCTTTGCCCCTGTGGCTTTCAGCCCGGCCAGTTCGGCTTTTTCCTGCGCCGCCCTCAACTCGTCCCCATGCTTTTCATCAGCCATACGGCTAAGTTGATTATGTTGCCGGTCGTGCCTTGCCTGAGATGCATTGAGGCGATCCACCTCTTTTTGTGCTTCCTGCTTTGCCTGGTAGGAGGATTTGGGTTTTTTATTTACCTCTGCCAGATGTGCCTGGGCCTTCTTTATCTCTGGTCGTCTGTCTTTATAGGGAGGTTTCAGTCCATCGTAATATTTGTTGTATTTTTCCTGAACTTTCTTGAGATCTTTTTGAGCCAAATCATTGTCCGCAATCAGCTGTTTGTGGGTATCCGCATCGGGCTGACCAACAAAATTCTGTACTCTATCTTCAGCGGATTTAAGATCGTTTACCGCAGATTCCAATGCCTTGATTTTCGCGTCCCTTGCTTTGGTATCCAAAGAACTCCCAAAACTTGAATAGGTTTCATCAGTAGTTGAGATATTCTGTGCTTCCAGGTTTTTCTGAATTTCATTAGCCTTGTGAAGCGGACCCTTGGTCTTATCATCGAGGAACGTCCCAAGCTTTTTATTCTGTCCTTGAAGATTATTAAGCTCACGCGCTTCTGCTGAATTTAAGCCCCTTCCTGCCTTGTTCTGATTGGCAACCTTACCTTCCAAATGATCATGTTCAACCACAAACTCGTTGGCGTCATTTATCATTTTTTCCAGTTTTGTTTGGCCGCTATAGGGGTTATTCGGATCATCCACATATTTCATCAAAGGATGATCTTCGGGTAGTCCTTTAGCATCCAACTTTTGAAGTTCCTTCAACCTCTCTCGCTGGCTCTTGATATCGCGCCCCAATGCCTTCAATCGCGCTTTTTCCTGTTTGGCTTTTGCAGTGCCCCCTTCGGCTTTGGCTTTTAAATCCCTGATACGCTGTTCCATGCGCTGTTTTTCTTGCCGAAGCGCCGTATCCTGCTTACGCAGCATTCTTTCTTTCCATTGCTCCTTGGTTTGGCCTGCACCCTGATCAAGGGCATCTTCAAAGGCTAATTGGTCTTGTTTATGGGCTTTTTCAGCTGCTTGCTGCTTGGGCCAATCCTTTTCAAACTGCCTTAACCCAGATTTCCCCTCATTAATGGAATTTCGAGCCTTTGCCTGTTTTGCTTTCTGTTTCTGACAAGCCGCTCCGCGACAATTTGGATCAGCAGGAGGGCCTTTGCGAGCTTTGTATTCTTCTTTTCGGGCATCATCATAGTCTTTTTCGCCTTGTTCTTTTTTCTCCAGATCCGCGTCACGGTCCTCAAGCATTTTTTGTCTTTTTTTGGCTATTTTCTTGCCCTTTTTATCGAGCTTGTCCTTTGCGGCTTTAACCTTCTTGCGCTTTGGATCATCCTCATCCATCTCCTGATCTTTTTTCAGTTTCTTGAGTTTCTTTTCAAGCGCTTCTCTCTTTTTACGCAGGACTTCTTTCAGTCGTTTCTTCTCTTCATCTAGCTGTTTTTGAAGTTCTTCGGAAATCTCGGGTGCAGCACAAAGCGGTTCTTCCTCTGGCGCCACTAATCCTGGATTAACGGCAGCCATCGACATTCCATTTTTCAAAAACTGGCCAATCGATGCCGACAAGCTGCTTATCTGATTGAAATCTATCTGCGCCCGCGGTGTATCGCTTGTAATTGCCATCATGGAATTATTGTTATGCAGCAAGCCCATCGCCCGGCCTTTTGAGCCTTGCAGGGCGGTTGCCGCCCCCTCCATCTTGGCTCTTTGCAATTGCTCTTTTTCAGCTTTCTTCAACGCCCGATCATAATTGGACTGTGCACTGCTGGTCGTTGGACTATCAGATGGTGAACTTACCGAAGGAGTCTCTGTTTCAGTTTTTACCGAACTTGTTTCCGTTTGATTAGTCGACGATTTTGTCGTGCTGTCCTCGACATTACCGCCTGTATTCGCTGTCTCGGTCTTTGTCTCAATTGATGGCGTTGATGATGTAGAATTGGTAGAGCTATCGGTTTTTGTAGTTGGCGTAACCGTGATAAGCGTATTTCCCGTAGAAGATGGGGTGGATTTTGTGGTTGTAGCAGGCTTGGATGTTGTGCTTGTCTTGCTGGTCGATGTAGAGACCGTAGGGATTTCAGTTTTTACAGCTGTTCCGCTACTAGCGCGAGATGGCGCAATCACCGTTGTAGATGGTTTGCTTGTGGTCGGCACGGTTGGCGAGCTTGTTACAGATTTAGGGGAACTTGAACCCGATGTTGCCCGTTCCTGGAATTGATAGGATTCATTTAAAGAAGGGTTGGTTGAACTTCGGACATTAACCTCACCCTGCAAAACACTATTGGGGTTTGTTTTTGGAGGGACGAGGTTGCTTGGGATCTGATAAGTCCCGGTTTTACCCTTGCTGCTGTTATAATCAACAATCGCACCGCCAGATGAGGTGCCCGAGAGAGTTCGGTTAGTTGTTGAAGGTCCTTGTGAATTAATTTGAGGGGAATACGGGTTCGAAGGCGAATAGGGGCTTACATATCCCTTTGATTGTGTTGCTTGCTTTGCTTGTCCTGCCTGGGTTGCTGGTTTGGCTTGCGTTGCATACCCGCCGCCAGATGTTCCGGACTGATTGGGAATGACAAGACTGGGACTACTCGATTGGGCCGAAACAGAACTAATCGCAGACGATATCAAAACACCAGAAATCGCGCAGCATACTAAAGCCCTGCTAAATGAAGATGCAAGCGATTGACTAACAAAACCTGCCTGAGACATTTGTTCGCCTCCTGTTAAACTCCCTTATTTTTTAATCGTCACTACCAAATCACCACGCTTGGGTGCATCCACGTCAAATGGTGCAAACTGTCCAAGGGAAATTTTGGGCATTACTTCAGTTAAGGTCACAACACCAAGTTCCTTTTTTCGAAGCAATAAAAGCTCGCCTGTTTGCGGGTCTGTCAGCTTTTTGGTAATCCGCTCTACCATGAATTTGTCATTCTGATTCAAACCCGAATTCCCGCCGGCATTAATGTAAACTTCACCTGCATCAAAATCGACAATGCGCCCGGTCCATGCCACTGAATTGGTTTTGGCTGCAATTTGTTGAACAGCTTTGGTGATGCAAAGACGTGTTGCCTCCCCGAGCGGTGTTTTCAAAAACTGATTTGTTCCAAGACTGAGCCCCTCATATCCAACACTCACATCCCATGATGAATTATCGATTTGTTCAGAGACTTTATAAACTTCTTCAACTTGAGACGTGGTGGCATTGACCAACCGGATATCCATGGCAACTTTACCCGTTGCTGTCTGTCTGGATAGTCCGACACCCAGCATTTTGGATATGGAATTACCACCGGAAAGACCCAGACTAAATCCACCACCAGAATCGGACGATCCAAATTCTGTTACAGACCCATAAATCAGGAAATTTGCGCCTGTTACCATGCCAAGGTCCGGCCCTGTGGAGGCACTCGTAACACCCTGACCCTTCATTTGCTGCTCAGCCAGCACCTGGTTCATATTGGCCCGCTCCAGAACAATGAAACGATTGGATTCGACCAGTGCCGTTGTCATCATAGCGGAAATACCACCACCTATGTCCCAATCGCCATATTGCTGTTCAAAAGCCCCAATCGCATCAAATTTCCCAACGGATACCACACGTTTGGGTCCATCAATTTTTTGAACTGTGTCCATCAGAATCGGAACTTGCTCTTCTTCATCAGCAGCAGCATTGGACAGAAAACCAGAGACCATTGCGAAGATAGCAACGGTCGTTATAAACAGACTTGAGCGGATTTTTATCGG
>PJEL010002584.1_pt1 | contig 16375 bp, 16 predicted proteins | sample 1853271 | NCBI WGS metagenome assembly PJEL01 (sample SAMN08108733, study PRJNA415343) | Invertebrate metagenome, whole genome shotgun sequencing project. | host: Globobulimina | place: Sweden: Gullmar Fjord | collected 2015-08
TTAGTTTTTTTAATGCTTTGTTTCATGTTTGTAGTCCTGTATTTGACCTAATAATAAATAATTCATACCTGATAGATTTATTAGGACCTTTTCTCGCGCTGGTTTTACTCTTCAAAATAAAGCGTGTGGGTTGGGAGCACACGCTGTACCTGAGTTTAATAAAACGTTGAGATGATGTCCTTCATCTACGGTGTGAATAATACGCAAGATGTTAAAAAAAGAAAAATGACTTAAATTAATGTTATTCATTAGAAAAACTAATGAATAATTGTTATGCTAGTGCAATAGGTTTTTATGCAGTTTAGTTAATGCATATCTTTAATTTTTCTTTTTATTTTTAGGTGATTTTTGGCTAATAGACTCCCACCCTTAAACGCTTTGCGAGCATTTGAAGCATCAGCAAGGCAGCTTAGCTTCACCCGTGCCGCTGAAGAATTATTTGTCACTCAAGCTGCAATAAGCCATCAAATTAAATCTTTAGAAGAGCATTTAGGCCTTAAATTGTTTATGCGAAAGAATCGTGCCTTATTACTTACCGAAGAGGGACAGTCTTATTATTTAGATATAAAGGATATTTTTACTTCTTTGCATGAGGCTACTGAACGATTATTAGCTCGTGGTGCTAAAGGTGCGATAACGGTAAGTGCTCAAGCGAGTTTTGCTATTCAATGGTTAGTGCCAAGGCTAACTGCTTTTAACTCTTTACATGGAGATATAGATGTTAGGATTAAGGCGGTAGATCAACCGGAAAACTCGTTAACTGAGGATGTTGATATTGCCATATATTATGGTCGAGGGCGCTGGCCAAATATTCATGCAGATAAATTACATACCGAATACCTTATTCCTGTTTGCTCTCCTTTATTGATTCAAGAGAATGCTGCTAATGGTAAGCCTGCATTACTATCATTAGAAGACTTGTCTGAGCATAACTTATTACATGATACTTCACGAAAAGATTGGAAACGCTGGTTTAAGCAGGTAGGGGTTAAAGGGGCTAATGTTAATCACGGGCCCATATTTAGTCACTCAGCTATGGTATTACAGGCTGCATTGCACGGGCAGGGGGTAGCGTTAGCTTATAGTGTATTGGCAAAGCCTGATATTGATTCTGGTCGTTTGGTTTGTCCTTTTAATGATGTGTTAGTTAGTAAAAACTCCTACTTTATTGTTTGTCGTGAAAACCAACGAGACATTGGTAAAATCTCGGCTTTTAGACAGTGGATGCTAGACATGATTGAAGCAGAGCAAGAACAAATTACCGATGGACAAATAAGTTAATGATTGAAAGCCAATTGAATAAAACAGAACAGGATAGATCACAATCAATAATCAGAGAGGATGGTAGTGAAATTAGCATTCAGCTCAATGCTGTAGAGCATGCTAAGGCGCAAGTCGTATTTGCCCATGGCGCTGGCGCCAATATGTCACATGAGTTTATGAGTGAAATAACAAGGTTACTCAATGATCTCGGCATTAACGTATTACGCTTTAACTTTCCTTATATGGATAAAAGAGCACTGTTAGGTAAGAAGTATCCGCCAGATAGAATGCCTAAGCTGTTAGCTTGCTACCAAGAGGTTATTGCACACGTTGTAGGTCAGTCAACAGGTGATGAACTACCGTTATTTATAGGTGGTAAGTCAATGGGCTCTCGTGCTGCCGCAAGCTTAGTTGCTGACCCTGATGCGTTGGATGTAAGTGCTAGCCTTACAAATAAAGTTGTAGGCGTATTCTGCTTAGGTTACCCATTTCATCCGGCTAAAAAGCCAGAGAAGCTTCGCCTAGAGCCATTATTATCCTCAACTAAACCAATACTTATAGTACAAGGTGATCGCGATACACTGGGTGATAAAGATGAAATCGGCACTTACCAATTACCGGAGCAATGCCAGTGCGTGTTTCTAGAAGATGGTGATCACAGTTTAAAGCCACGGGTTAAGTCAGGCTTTACTTATAAGGCGCATATGCAGCGTGCTGCTAATGAGATTTCATTTTTTATTGATAACCACATTAATTGCCATTGAAAAATTAAAAGCCGCTAATAAATATAATACTTAGAATGAGTCAAAAGTGATGGATACCGCTAATATTAATAATCTACAGCATCAAAAATCTGAGAAAATGATACTTTTCCTTAAGGGAATAATGATTTTTGTTGGTATCAGTGGTTGTTTTTCTGTACTATGCGGCGCTTGGCTCGCTCACGGCGGTCAAGCATTACCCGGTAATATTCAATCGAGCATAGCAACGGCGTTACAGTATCAACTCTTTCATACTATTGCTTTACTGGCTTGTATGGTTTGGTTAAAAACGTCCAAGACATCTATAACCTTAACAAGTGCTTGTATTGCCTTTATTATCGGTATTTTGTGCTTTAGTGGCACAATATATATTAAAGCATTCTTTGAACTTGCCATTATTGGTAAGTTAACGCCTTTTGGTGGTATAGCACTAGCCGTTGCATGGCTATTACTAGCACTGGAAAGTAAAAATAATTTTTAACTACAGTTATTGTAGTGTTATTCATCTTTCGGCCTAACCTCTAGGGTGGCCGGTTGAGTTAAAAGGTAAAACATCCTATGACTTCCATCGTATTATTTTGTCGACCAGGCTTTGAAAAAGAGTGTGGTGCAGAAATCCAAGAAAAAGCTGGTTGGAATGAAATCTATGGCTATTTAGAGCTAAAGAAAAATAAAGGCATAGTCTTTTTTCATTTACAAGAAAGTGAGCACGGTGAAGCATTAATGAATAAGTTGCCGCTTAAGCGACTTATCTTTGCCCGCCAGTGGTTTGTCACGGTAACTGATAAAATTGATTTACCAGACTATAACCGTGTTGAAGCGATCACCGAAGCTTTAGGTAATGAATGGCAATACAGTGATTTACGTATGGAAATGGCTGATGACAATGACGGAAAAGCGTTAAGTAAATTTTGTCGAAAGTTGTCAGTACCTTTGCGCCAAGCATTGCGTAAAAATAAAGTACTGACTCAAAAAGCTAACGGTTCGGCCGACGATCCTGATGGCGCTATACTACATGCGCTATTTTTAACTGGCCAAGAAGTGATTTTAGGTTTTTCACTAGCCCGTAATAGCTCTCCTCATGTAATGGGAATTCCACGCTTGAAGTTTCCAAGCGCATCACCTAGTCGCTCAACATTAAAGCTTGATGAAGCCTTTTTATATTTTATCCCTCGTGATGAGTGGGATGAACGCCTAACTTCAGGCATGAATGCAGTAGATTTAGGCTCAGCGCCAGGTGGCTGGACTTATCAGTTAGTTCGCCGCGGTATGATGGTTACAGCAATAGATAACGGCCCTATGGCTGAGTCTTTGATGGAATCAGGTCAAGTTAAACATAAAATGATGGACGGCTTTAAATACGTGCCAATGAAGAATAATGTTCATTGGTTAGTATGTGACATGATTGAAAAGCCACAACGTGTTGCTAAATTAATGAGTGACTGGTTATTGCACGGTTACTGTAAAGAGGCAATGTTTAACTTGAAGCTGCCAATGAAAGGACGTTTTCAACAAGTTACTAATGATTTGCAATCGATAAAAGATGCTTTTAGTAAACATAATTTGAAATATGAGCTTTATGCAAAACACCTTTATTATGACCGTGAAGAAATTACTGTGCATGCACGTTTACTTTCTCCTGCACCATTTGCAAATAAAGATAGTTAGTACTCTTAGCTCCTTAAGAGTATTAACATAGAGAAATTTAGCTATAAAAAAAGCTATTAAGTTGATAAACCAACTTAATAGCTTTTGTATTGCTAAATATTTAAGTGTAAATAGCTAAATTATAGTCGGTCTAGTAGGGCTTGGGTGAAGTCGGTAGTACCATGAGTACCGCCTAAATCCCCAGTTGTTCTATCACCCGAAGCAATAACGTCAGTGATTGCAGCTCTGATTTTTTCAGCTTTATCACTCATCTCTAGGTATTCCAACATTTGAATTGCAGCTAAGATAACAGACGTTGGGTTTGCTAAATTTTTACCGGCAATATCTGGAGCACTACCGTGAACGGCTTCAAAGATTGCACATTCTTCTCCGATATTAGCGCCTGGTGCCATGCCAAGACCGCCAACTAAGCCAGCACATAGATCAGACAAAATATCACCAAATAAGTTGGTTGTTACAATGACATCAAACTGTTCAGGGTTCATCACTAACTGCATACAGCAGTTATCAACGATCATCTCAGTTGACTCAATTTCAGGGTAGCGTAGCGCAACTTCTCTTGCTACTTTCAAAAATAAACCTGAAGTAGATTTTAAAATGTTAGCTTTATGAACAGCAGTTACTTTCTTGCGACCTTCTTTACGTGCGGTTTCATAAGCAAAAGTTAATATTTTTTCAGCTCCTTCACGAGTAATAATACTCATTGCTTGCGCTTCGCTGCCATCATCAGAGATAACTTGACCTGCTCCTGAGTACATGCCTTGAGTATTTTCACGTACCGTTAAGATATCAATATTTTCATAACGTGCTTTTGTGCCCTTAAATGATAAAACTGGGCGCAGGTTTGCGTATAACTTAAACTGCTTACGTAATGTTACGTTAATTGAAGTAAAACCTTCACCTACAGGGGTCGTCAATGGCCCTTTCAAAGTTACTTTGTTTTTTTCTATAAGATTGATTGTTTCTTCTGGTACCAACTCGCCATGTTTTTCTAAGGCTGTTAAGCCTGCGTCAGCGAATTCATAATCAAAATTACAACCCGCTTTATCTAATACTTTAATGGTCGCTTCGATAATGCTTGGGCCGATACCGTCGCCTGGAATTACCGTGATGGTTTGTTTAGTCATTAAGTTCACCTTGTCATAATACTTTGGAATTGTAGGTCGTTAAATTTGTCTTAACTAAGCAACGACATACATGAAGTTTATTGAGTAATGCATAGCAGAAGAAAATTACCCAAGTAAAGCTGAGAGACTAAGTGGTCTGCTCAGTGCTTTGTTGGTGCGTTTTATATCATGACAATGCTATGTATGCGAGCTTGAAAGCTTTTATTGCTCTCCTCAAAATAAAGTAGTGTCTGAGGAAAGCTGTAATATAACAGATGATAGTAGAGTGTTACTTATCCTGTATCAATCTGACTTTAGTCTATAGAAGGGAGTTTTTTGCCGATATTATACCACTCCATCTAAGTGAGTGATCGCTTAGCGAGAATTTTAAGGCTAAGAGGCAAGGAATTGATTGCAAGGAATAGTTACTCGGGAGAATGTGCTCCTGCATTCTCTAATAAGCTACATCCATCGTAGCGTTATTATTAAAATCAATAACGCAGCAATAAGCCGAAAACTCGCCCTTCGACAAGGTATAGGCATCATGTTAAAGGTACAAAGTTTGTTTGATGTAGAATAACTATGTCGCTCTACGTGGTCACTTCTTTCGATGGATTGGTATTAAGATGGTTCTTAATAATGCCCCATTGTTCAGGATAATTATCACCTAAGCCAATTTCTTTGAGCATACCGTTAACAAAAAGTAAGAAGGTGCATTCATCTTGGGTGGTGATACCATCAGACTTAACATGCTGAGTGCGATAGAACATAACTTGATAATAAACCTCGTCAACAGTTCTTGCTTCAGTAATATCAGGGCTTCCTAGCTGAGTTAGCGCTTGATCAAAGGTGAAGTTATCTAACTTTATCTTGGCGATAAATTGTCGATTATATGTTTCTCTATCATCCCACTTCATTTTATCTGGGCTGTCATCATAAAAGGTAACAACAAGCGCAACAAAAATGGCATAAACTGTGAGCGCGAGTAAAATTCGGCCAATTACTTTTTTATTCATAGTATTTAATCTTTCTGCAATTAGTTTCTTTCAGCGGTAATGGGAATTATATTACCATTAATTTCATGAGCTGGTGAAGGGGTTGTTAGCCTGATATCTTTTAAATTAAAACCTAGTGGGATATCTTGTTTTAATGTTAGTAGTTTCCTAGCTAAATCCATTTGCTCAATACCTTCTGTGAGCTTTATAGCAAGTGACTTCTTTATATCATCAGCGTTTAGTATAGCTTTTAATGAGCCGTACTCGTTAAGTAATTTAGCTGCATTTACTTGCCCGATACCACTTACGCCTTCGATTTTATTGGTGTTATCACCTGTTAAAGTCCAAAAGTCGATGAGTTGGGAAGATTTAACGTTAAATTTATTTTGTACATGTTCTTCATCTAAATAACGACGGTTAAAGTAATCATAAAGATGGATGTTAGGACTAAGTAAAGACAGGAATCCCTTATCTGTAGAAATGACGGTAACTTTTTGACCGTGAAGTGCCATTTTAACTGCCAAAGTTGCGATGAGATCGTCTGCTTCATCTTCTTCAGACGTTAACGAGTCAACTCCTTGCTCCATAAAGGCATCTTGAATATCAGTTAATTTATCGGCAAGGTGCTCAGGCATTTTTTTGCGGCCTTTTTTATAACCTTCAAAGAGTTGATATCGCCAGCAGGGTTGCTGACTATCAAAAACAGCCAGTGCATGGGTTGGCTCAAGCTGATTAATTATTTTTACCAGGGCATTTACACAGGTATTTTGTGTATTAAAAAGCACCTGCTTTTGTGTGCTTGGAGATAATTCATCATTTTCATGCTGTTTTATTTGCGTAAAGGGACGCTCTTGTACGGCATAAATACGACGAATTAAATTTAATGCATCAATTAAGACTAAATGGGCTGACAAGGGTTATCCCTCAACGACTTTATAACAAGGAATATACTTACTTCCGGGCAATTTCATACGTTGTTGTTCAACAAATGAGGCAAGTAGTTTGTCCATTAATGCCATTATCTTTTTATCTCCCGATATTTCAAAAGGTCCAAATTTTCGGATTGCTTTAATACCACCAGACTTAACATTACCTGCAACTATGCCTGAAAAAGCTCGACGTAAATTTGCGGCAAGTTCAGCTGTTTCCAATTCATTATGAATGGTTAGATTTGCCATGTTTTCATGAGTGGGCTCAAAAGGATGTTGGAAGTCATCCTCGATTATGAGTGACCAGTTAAAATGATAGGCATCACCAGTTGTTTTTCGATGTGCTAGTACCTTATCGAGGCCTTCCTTCATAACCTGCGCAACTTTAACGGCATCATCTACTACTATTGTGTAAAGTGCCTGTGCTTTTTCCCCTAGAGTAGCGCCAATGAAGGCATCTATCTCATTAAAGTAATCAATAGCGCTTGCAGGGCCGGTTAAAATAATAGGTAATTGCTGCTCTGAATTTTTCTCATTAAGCATAATACCTAATATATAAAGTAGCTCTTCGGCTGTTCCAGCCCCGCCTGGAAAAATAATAATACCATGAGACATGCGTACAAATGCTTCCAAACGCTTTTCAATGTCAGGCATGATGACAAGTTCATTTACTATTGGGTTTGGTGGCTCTGCCGCAATAATACTTGGCTCAGTTAAGCCAATATAGCGGCCAACTTTATTTCTTTGTTTAGCATGGCCAATGGTGGCGCCTTTCATAGGACCCTTCATCGCACCAGGACCACAACCTGTGCAAATATTAAACCCACGTAAACCAAGTTGGTAACCAACATCTTTGGTGTATTTGTATTCGCTATGCTTGATCGAGTGACCGCCCCAACAAGTGACTAGATTAGGCTCAGTTTCGGGTAGAATTGCATTGGCATTTCTTAATATATCGAAAGTTGCATCGGTAATTTCTTCCGAGTTGCTTGGCATAGTTTTATAGCGACTGCTAAGAAATAGAATATCGCGTAAAACAGCTGATAAGTGTTCTTTGATGCCTCGAATAATTTTGTCATCAACAAATGCATCCGTTGGCGGGTTTGTTAATTCGATCTTAACGCCACGTTCTCGTCTTAGTACTTCAATTTGAAAGGACTGGTATTTTTGATATATCTCTTCTGCATCATCGGTATTTGAACCCGCATTGAGTACGGCTAAGGAACAATTTCTATAGAGGTTAAATAAGGTGCTACTTGCAGAATGTTGTAGTTGATCTACTTCTCTTTGGGATAGCAAGTTCATATTGCCAACGGGATTGATTTGAGTACGCATAATTCACTCCTTTACGGATAATGACGACTTTTAGGGGGCTGATAAAGTTTTGGAATTGATAGTTATTATGATAAACCCATGGAGCGTCGTCTCTTCAAAAACTACTTTTCATAAACAACTTGGTTCTTGCCATTATTTTTTGCTTTATACATTGCTTGGTCGGCACGTTCAAACGCAATATGAATATTATCATTCGCTTTTACATGAGTTGCACCAAGTGAAAGGGTAATACTGACTTTATCACTTTTAAATTTAAAAGGTAGTCGAGCAACATATTTATTTAATGCATTAAGTTCTTTAGTTAACTCTTTTTCTTGAGTTTGAGAATAAATTAATACAAATTCTTCCCCACCATAACGGCCAACAAATACGCCTTTACTAACATGTTTTGTTATAGTATTGGCAATAACTTGCAACGTTTTATCGCCAGCGGTGTGGCCATAAGTATCATTAATTTGCTTAAAGTCATCGATATCAAGTACAACAATGGCGAGTTCAAAAGGCTTATGATGAAAGCGTACCATAGCTTTAGCAAAGTAATCATCGAATGCAGCTCGGTTAGCTAGCTTTGTTAGAGCATCCTGCATACTTTTTCTTTGTTGTTCGGCAAGCTTATCTTCAAAAACCTTACTTTGCTGTTCAAGTAATTCAACCTTTGCAGACATATCATTAAGCTTATCAGCTAGCTGTTTATGGTTATGTTGTTCAAATTTTGATTTTTGCTCTAATGTATTGGCAATAAACTGTAGTTTGTCATTGATATCTTCTTTTACTTGATTCAATGAAAGTGCTTTTTTAACCGTACCTGTCATATCAATCAGCTGTTCTTGTAGTTTCTGATTGATTTTGTCATTTGTTTTTTGTGATTTTGTTTGTGTAACAATAGTATCTTTCACTGCACTTTGAACAGTTGTAAGAGCGTCACTTAGATTGGTTAAAAAACTCCTAGCGCTATTATGTTCATCTTTAAAATCAGCAACAATGACATCAAAAATATCAATAAAATGTTTCAATACTTCATCATTTGACTTATCCGTCATTAGTTTTTTCTTAATGACTAATAAATCATTAGTATGAGCTTTCGATAAGGGTAAGGTGCTTAGTGATGTTGATATCTTTTCCAGTACCTCAGCGTCAACTACTATAGAATTACTTTCGTTAGCGCTTTTATTTATTGATGGAGTAACTGCTGGAGCTTGTAGGATCCCTTGCTTGGGCAAGCCATTTTTTGCTTTAAGTGCAAAATCATACAAGGTCAGTAACTGACTTAATAAAGGAATATATTGAATTAATGCATCTTTACTTTCTTTAGTCTCGGCTAATAATGCACGTAGTTCTCTACGTAAATTATCGGGTAGACCATTTATTTTTTGTAAGCTTGTACCTGCTTGATTAAATTGTTCATGCATATGAGCAATATTGGTTTCATTAGTTACACTGTGTTGCTGTAATAGTTTTGAAATCGTGACAATTTTAGCTTGAATATCGGCAATGGGGGCCGACTTGGTAAATAGGTTACGTAGCTGTGCTAAACGATTATCTAATTCTAAGTCAATGCCTTTAGAGATTAGAGTCAGCTTGCTAATAAACTGAATGAGCAGAGTTGATTGCAGATTAAAATCATTTTCTAGTGAACTACGAGACTCAATTGCGCTATCGAGTTTTCTTTTGAGTGCCACTAGTTGCTTCTGGGCAACGGAACTGTCATTCATAAAACCAATTTATCCTTAACGTGGGATGACTAGTATATCTATCAGAAAGTATAATTATTTACTTTTGATTATTATTTTTCATTCTACTAATCAGATTATGACTCTTTCTTGCCTTTAGTATAAGACAATTTATACCATAAAAGTGTTATTTATCAGCTTAGATATGAAAAAAAGTGACTTTCAAAGATATGTGTAATTTTTTCATAGTATTAAGTGTTTTTTCATTGTTAAAATAGTACAGATTAATGCAGCAAATTGAAATAATAAAATGTAGGAGTTTCTGTACGTGTTCAACTATAAATTTAAACTAATAATGGCAATATCTTTATTTTTTGCACAACTAATATCCGTACATGCCAGCGTGAAAGTTAATATTGACATAGTTCAACCAGAGCACCACTTAGCGAAGGTACAACTTACATTTGAGCCGGTTAAATCAAAACAAGTAAACTTCTATTTACCTACTTGGCGTACAGGGCGATATGCAACATTAAACTTAGCAAATGGTATTCGAGAGTTCTCAGCAACAGACAGTGAAGGGAATAAGCTAAGTTGGTACAAAGTAAATAAACATACTTGGCAAGTAAGTGGCACTCAAGGTAAAAGCATTTATTTAAACTACCAAGTTTATGCAAATGAATTAGCAAAGAGAACTCGACACATTGACGATAGCCATGCCTTCTTAGATAGCTCTGCCGTGGTTATGTACAGTAAAGCAAGTCGAGAACTACAGCATGAAGTACAGTTAAGCGTACCTAAATTGTGGCGTAGTTTTTCTGGGTTAAAAATGGGCGATAATAGCCACCAATTTATTGCAGAAGATTATGACCTGTTAGTCGACTCTCCAATTGAAACGGGTATCAATGAGCATTATGAATTTAGTATTGATGATAGAAAGTATGAGCTAGTTATTTGGGGGGAGGGTAACTTTGACAGTACAAAAATGCTTGAAGACCTACAAGTGTTAGTTCAACAGAGCAAACACGTTTGGCAAGGTTACCCATTCAAGCGTTATGTCTTTATGGTACATGCTACCAGCGGTGCCAGAGGGGCAACAGAGCATGTTAACTCAACTATTATTCAGCGCTCACGTTTCAAATTTTCAGAGCGAAAAGATTACCTCGGTTTTATTGCCACAGCGGCTCACGAGTTTGTTCATACGTGGAATGTAAAGCAGTACCGTCCACAGGGTATCGTGCCTTACGATTACCAACAAGAAAACTATTCAAACTTATTATGGTTAGTTGAGGGGTCCACCAGTTACTTACAATATCAGCTGTTATTGCGTGGTAACTTGATGACAACGGATGAATTTTTAACAGCCCTTGCAAAACGTATTACAGCACATATTCATAAGCCGGGGCAGGCAAGTCAAAGTATCGCTCAAGCAAGCTTTGATGCATGGATAAGTGAAGGTGGTGATTATGGAAATAATCACAGCGTTAATATCTATTCAGAAGGTTTTTTGGCTTCTTGGTTACTTGATTTTGATATTCTTGATAAAACAGGCTTAACCAAAAGCTATCGTAATGTACACAATCAGCTCTATCAACAATACCAATTACCACTGAGTTATACAGAAGCAGACGTTCTTAAAATAGTAGAGCAAGTAAGTGAAGAAGACTATGCCACATGGTGGCAAGCAAATATTCATGACAAGGCAAAGATAGATTTTAACCTATTGCTGGCCAAAGTAGGTCTTAAAATGAGTTATGCAAAATCGAGTAATGATAAGTCGAGCATGCAAACTAAAGTTTGGACAGGTATTAAAACAAAAGACAATAAGCATGGTTTAGTTATCACCTCTGTTGAGAAAAACAGTCCTGCATGGCATGGCGGCTTAACGACAGAGGATATCATTATTGCAGTAAATGGTTTGCGTATAAATGATAAAGACCTTTCAAATCGCTTAAAAGATTTTAAGCCAAAGCAATCGGTCACATTTACTTATTTCCGACGAGATAAGCTTAAAACCTCGACAATAAAGCTTGCCGAAATAGCCAAGAATAAACTGAAAATAATTCCAGTAGCTAATGTTAGCTCAGAGCAAAAGGCATTTTTCAAGGCATGGACAGGAATAGAGTTCCCTAAAAAGAAGTAGCACTAACAAAGCAGATAAATACTAAAGCGTGAACAAATCTCGCTTTAGTATTTTATTAATGGTGATTTGATTATTGACGTAATGTTCTAGCAAAAGGAGCTTGTTCAATATGACTACTTCTAAATGGATTAATGTCTAAACCACCTCGCCTTGTATAACGAGCAAAAACAGTTAGCTCTTCAAGCTGACAAAATTCTTGTAAGTCACAGTAAATTCTTTCAACACACTGCTCATGAAACTCATTATGCTGCCTAAAGGAAATCAAATATTCTAATAGTACAGCATGGTTTATGGCTGCACCTCGGTAGTGAATATAGACGCTTGCCCAATCAGGTTGATTGGTGATCAAGCAATTAGATTTTAACAAGTGGCTAACCAAATGTTCTTCTACTTGTGAGCTATCTTCTTTGTTCTGGGCTGTTGTGAGTAGCTGAGCACTATATTGATAGTCTTTGATAGTGATATCTTCACCGTCAATGCAAAAGCAATTTTCTGGATTCTTGACAATGTCTAGCGCTGGACAGTGATCTACACCAAAGAGACTGACCTTTGCTGGTGAGCCAGCAATGTTTGATAAATCTTTAGTTAGTAGTTGTTCAACCTCTTTGATACTGGCAAAACGGGTCTGATTAAAACTATTCAAATAAAGTTTAAATGATTTTGATTCAACGATATTCTCACTGGTACAAGCAAAGCGAAACTCTGCCACGGCAACCACAGGTTTACCTTTCTCATTGAGCCATGAAAGTTCATAACCGTACCAAACATCTTCCCCAATAAAGGGTAAATTGCTTTGATCTAGTGCTAAATCATCTCTATTTAAACTTCTTGGTACTCCTTGCAGTAAATCTGCGGTATATTCGCTGCAATATTGTGTACTTTTACCAAGAGTTAACTTGCTGAGTTCTGTCGCATTTTGATAATTGGTCATAAATTTTTTCAGTAGTGAGCTAATATCTTGCTATTTTAAAGGATCTTCTCTTTATATGACATCTACAAATAAAACTTTAACCCAGGCACTTTTAGATTTTAGCCGCAACTTTAGCCAACAACATGATAATCAGTTTGGCCATTTACCTCTAATTGATCGAGATGAACAGTGGCCATCACCCTGTGAACAAGGCGTTCATGATGAGAATAATAACTATTGGCAACCAGTTGAAGTAAGCAAGCAAGAAGATGCGCTCTCTTTTGATAATGTCGAGTCTGCATTAGGTCTAGAGTTACATCAGGATGTTAAAACTTATTTCACCACTATTTTTAGCAGTGACATTGAAGCGCACTGTAGTGAAGGAAAATTATCGCTCTTATTTGCATGGAATCGCGAAGATTTTGACAGACTGCAAGAAAACATCATCGGTCATATTTTAATGAAACAAAGATTAAAACAAACCGAAACTGTTTTTTTTGCAGTAACCGATGAAGAAGATATAATTATCTCTATTGATAATGCTAATGGGGAAGTTTGGGTTGAACGAGTTGGCTGTAAACCACACAAAAAGCTTAGTGATTCATTAGCAAATTTTATCGAACAACTGACACCGTTCAATTAAGAGAACTTAGTTAATGAGAACTAATGTTTAGCGATATCAAAAAAGTTATTTTGACTTGTTTAGTTGCTCGGTTAAGTTTTTTATGAGCAACTTCATTTCAGATAACTCTTTTCTCATTCCTGTTAATTCTTGCTCTAACGATTGCTCAATCATCTTCTTAACCGCGCCATTTTCAAGTAAAGAATCTAATAATGCGGAGGTGTCGCTTGAAGATGAGCTCTTATTAACTTGCTCATCTTGTTTGCCTATCGCTGCAATAAAATCGGGTTGATGTTGCCAGTTTTTTAGCGTGTTTATAATCGTCGCTAATGGGGTGCGCTGAGTTAATTTTGCTTTCACTAAAGCAACGGTTGGTTTTTTCCCCGCATTTGCAAGTTGATTGGCGCAGATTAAAATTTCATCAATAGTTGTCATTTTTGTACGGCCTAAAAAATAATTAATTAATTTAACTATATTTTAGCCAATATAGCTAAAAAAGTATGTAATAACATTAAGTAGTTTTATTTAAGTTAATTAATTCAATGCTTTATCTTTTTGGCTTGTTTTTTGTATTAACAAATTAAGAATTATTATAACAACTACATATTACCTCTAGGGAATTTGACATGAAAAAATCATTAATAGCTTTACTTATTGCAGCACCATTAGCCATGACGTTATCTGGTTGCGTTATCAAAATAAATGATGATGGTATTGATCACGGTTTTATGAGCGATAGTGAAGATAGAACTTATAAAAACCGTAAAAACATTTCAAAAGTGCAATTAGGCGCTTCTTTTATGGACATGCAGGAAAAATTAGGTGTAGCTGATTTTTCTGAAACCTTCACTGACGGCTCAGACACAGTACGTGTTTTGTATTACCGTACTCAACGTAAACATAAAGATGGCTTAACCACTAAAGATGAGTGTACTTTTCTACAATTTATCAATGGTAAGTTAGTTGAGACGGGTAATGGTGGTGATTTCTCAAAAGTAAATAAGCCTAAAGCTAGCTAATAAGTAATAATCACCTATCTATGAAATACCTCGCTTTGCGGGGTATTTTTTTATCTAATGGTTTTACCATCGCAATCACAGTGAAAATAATTCTATTTGACCTGTTTTAAATTATGCTGCTATGGTGAGTCGTTAGATTAAAAAATAACCCACCGTTAGAGTAGGAGTAGATATGAGTGAGACAGTTTCAGTAAAAAACGATGTTGATGATCATACCAACGAAGCCGTTAATGTTAGAGCAACTTATTTAAGTGCTCATGAATTGAAATTAGCCGCATCACTTTTATACCAAGCTTATCATGATGACCCTGTATTTTTAGATATCTTCAATAGCGACAAAGAAGATTATGAACAACGTCTTCGAGGAGCAATCAGGGAAGAGCTGAATGCCTTTTGGCAGGCTAAACAACCAATGATAGGTTTGTATCTGGGAGAAACCATGGTTGGTGTTGCATGTATCAATAGCCCAGATGAAACACTGTCTAGCGATCGTTTTTGGCATTGGCGTCTTAAAATGCTACTTAATGCGGGTTACTTTAGCACTAAGCAAATGATGAAAAAAGAACAAACAGTTTTATCTGCAGTACCTTTAAAAGTTTTTCATTTCCTCTCTTTTATCGCGGTTCATCCTCTACACCAGCAACATGGCTTTGGCCACTACTTAATGGCTGCGGTTAATACAGTGCTAGACGAACATCCAGATAGTGAAGGTGTTGCTGTTTATGCTACCTCGGCAAAATTTAAAGAGTTCTTCCAGCATGTAGACTATCAAACAGTGGAAGAAGTTACTGTCGGTAATGTCTGTGGCTCCGTAATGGTTCACTACAGAGATTCATCTAATTGAAGGTGCTAAACCACTTCATTTAGGATTATAACCACTGCAAAGCCACACTATTACCCATTTGGGGATAAACCTTCGTGACTGGAATTCCAGCATTTAGTCTTTATTCAAAATCAGATAGTTAACTAAAGTCTGTTTTCCAGAGTTAAACCTTTAACTCTGGAAAATACTACAAAACGACACCTATATTTTAGATTTATTACTTTATATGAATCAATAGGATACGGGGGTTGTTTGTGAGTTGGTGTATATATTTAATATACTCAAAAAAATGATAACTGCAAGTTATTTATTAATAGGTTTGGCTTGAGAGAACTTTGTGATTGTGTCAGATATTAGCCGTAAATAGAGGCATGTAAACTTAGATTAAAGCTAGCTGATAGTTATTGAGGTTTTATAGCTTTTATTAGGAGAGTAGTTAAAGGGAATAGCATTAGACATAATTTTAATATAGAACTCTGCTAATTTCTCACTATTATCAGATGCGGCTTCTGATATCTTTTTCCCTTTATTTATGGTTGTGCTGTCGTTTATTAGTTTGGAAGAGAAAGCTACCAGAGGTAAATGACATGATATTGAAACGATGCTATCCCACTGCTGCTCACCTAAATCAAAAGCAGCTAAGTCCTTACAAATAGTCCTAATTTCTACACCCGCTTCTTTAGCAAGTTTTTTAGCTTTGTTTAAGCCTACTTGGGAAATATCTACAGCAGTAACATCAAAGCCTTTAGTCGCTAGAAAAACAGCATTTCTTCCTTCACCTTCAGCTAGACAGAGAACCTTTCCTTTAGGGAGTTCTTCATAATGTTCCTTCAAAAATTCATTTGGTTCTTTGCCATAAACATAAGTTTCTGTATCGAATTCTTTATCCCACATTGTCAGCACTTCTCTCATCAAAAATTAAGGTTTAAATTATCACCTAGCTACGACAGCACAACAAAGAGACAATAGTTATATTTAGCAGGACATTTTGAACATTTACCTGAAGTTCTCTTTAATTATGTTAATGACCGCTTTGGTGGCGCAGGAGCCTGTCGAAGTAATACTCTTAAAGATTTAAAGTGTATGGCTCTTGCAAGCTCATTTCTGCCGTTGACCATTTCTCACTTTTAG
>PJEL010002585.1_pt1 | contig 16375 bp, 18 predicted proteins | sample 1853271 | NCBI WGS metagenome assembly PJEL01 (sample SAMN08108733, study PRJNA415343) | Invertebrate metagenome, whole genome shotgun sequencing project. | host: Globobulimina | place: Sweden: Gullmar Fjord | collected 2015-08
CGCCTCATAGGCCTCGGTGACGACGCGGGTGAAGCGCTCCCCTTCCCCGGCGGACACCCAGTCCAGGCGGAACCTGGCGGGCTCGATCCCGAACTGAGCCAAGAGGATCTCCAGCACCTTGGCTCGGCGCTGTGCGGTGAGGTTTCCGTCCTTGTAGTGGCAGTTCCCCGGATGGCATCCCAGGACCAGCACGCCATCCGCGCCGAGTCGATAGGACTGGATGATGGTCTGGGGGTCTACCCGGCCCGAGCACATGACCCGCACCAGACGAACGCCGGCTGGGTACTCGAGCTTGAGCCCGCCAGCCTGGTCCGCTCCGCCATAGGAGCACCAGTTGCATACGAAGGTCAAAAGCTTGATATCAGACACTGAGCACCTCCGCGATCTCGGCAATCAGCTGAGCATCGGTGAACTGGCGCGCATCCGCGGCGCCGCTAGCGCAGGCCGGTACGCAGGTGCCGCATCCACGGCAGAGAACCTCGCGCACCTCGACGACATCTTCCTCTTCGTTGTAGGTGCAGGCTTTGTAGGGACAAGTCGACACGCAGATCATGCAGCGACTGCACAGATCGGCGTCGGTGAAGGCGGTCAACACCTCCAGCTCGAGCTGCTTACCCTCCTGGACGCGAACGATGGCGTTGCCGACCGCTGCGTGAGCTTGAGCGACGCTCGCTCCGACGTTCTTGGGGCCGCTGACCGTGCCGGCGAGGTAGATCCCCTCGACACCGGATGCGGCCGGCCGAAGCTGCGGATGATCGACTGCCAGGAAGCCGTCGTCATCGCGGTTCAGCGTCATCATCTCGGCGATCGCTTCGGTTCCGTCGGACGGCACCATGCCGGTAGCCAGCACGACCATGTCCGCCTGGAGATCGACGCTCTCTCCGCCGGGGAGCTCGTAGCTGACCAACAAGCCTCCATCGGCGGACTCGACCTTTGTGGCCGCGGGATCTCCGATGCGAACGAACTGCGCACCCTTCGCCTCCGCGCGCGCCTTGAGCTTGGCCCCGAGCAGACCACCGAGCACCATGTCGGTGTGCAGATGCACGACGGCCGGTGCCTCGTGGTCGCTCTCTTCGTCATGGGAAGCGACCAGCACCGTCTTGAGGGCCGACTCGCAGCAGAACTGCGAGCACCGCCCCAGCTCCTCGCGTCCCGCACAGTGCACCACGGCAATGGTCTTGGGAGCCTCACCGTCTGCTTTGACGATGGATCCACCCGTAGGGCCGTGGTTGCTGGACAGGCGCTCGTACTGAGCGAGGGTGTAGACCTCCGGCAGGGTTCCGAGGCCGAAGCGCCCTACCTCTTTAGGTACGTGGGGTGAAGCTCCGGTGGCGACGATGATCGCCCCCGCCTTCAGCAGCTGCGTCTCGTCGACCTGCTCGAAGTCCATCGCCTCGAACGGGCAGGACTCCACACAGGCGTTGCAGCTCGATCCGGCCGAGGTTCGCGTGCAGGCGTCGCGGTCCACGACCACGGCACCGGGTATCGCTCCCTGGAAAGGCATGTAGACGGCCTTGCGGTTTCCAAGCGCAAAGGAGCCAGGAACCGGGCTTTCCACCGGGCAGGCCTGTATGCACTCGTCGCAGCCGATGCAGGCGTCGAGGTCGACCATGCGGGCGCGCTTCTGTACCTGGACCTCAAAGTTGCCGAGATACCCGACGACTTTGTCCACTCGGCTCGTGGTGAGGAGGGTGATGTTGTCGTGCTCTTCGACATCGGACAGCCGCGGGGACAGCAAGCAAGGCGCGCACTCCATGTTCGGAGCGACGTCCTCCATGAGGGTCACGTCGCCGCCGATCGTTGGGCCAGCCTCCACCAGAGTGACCGTTCTTCCTGCATCAGCGGCCGATAGAGCCGCTTCCATGCCCGCCACACCGCCGCCAATGACGACGATGTCGGGATTGCAGTCGATCTTCTTGACCACGAGCGCTTCGTGCAGATGCACCCGGCGAGTGGCGGCCCGAACCATCGCACTGGACTTCTCCTGAGCCTGGTCCCGGTCCTCTGTCACCCAGGTGCAGTGCTCGCGGATGTTGGCGATCTGGAGCAGATGTGGGTTGACGCAGGCATCCTCCAGGCACCTCTGGAAGGTTCCCTCGTGGTCCTTTGGCGAGCACGCTGCGACCACCGCGGATTGCAGCCCATGCTCCAAGAGCGTGTCGGTGATGAACTGCTTGCCATCCGGAGCGCAGAGCAGCTCGTGACAAGCCACGTGATCGACGCCCGGCTCGCCGCGTGTCTCCTCGGCAAGCTTCTCGATGTCGACGATCTCTGAGATGTTGCCGCCACAGCCGCAAATGAACACACCGGTCTTCTCGGCCATATCTCTCACTCCCAGATCCATGGGGACTCACGTCATCGACATCTCAGCACGACTCTTGAGCCGTCATGGGAAATACTCGGGGAGCTAAAGAAGAGTGTCAACCCGGCCGATGATCCTGAGGACCGCCTGGCTGGAGCCCTGGTATTGTCGATCGCGCCCCCACGTCAGATTGCAGCGAACGTCGCAATCGCAGCGATGGTGATCTTCGCCGGCCTAGCAACATGTTCGGTTGTGGTGCAACTCTTCGCCCCCCTGAGTGCCGCGGCGGGAATCGCGGCCGTATTGCTCGGACGCAGCCCACCGCAGGCAGAAGAGCCAGACCCATCGGCTGTGGGAGAAGTCGACGACGAACCTACACTCGAAGTGCCGGTGATGGACGCCGCAGACGCGCAGCGCTTGAAGATGTCCATGGAGCGAACCGAGGTTGCGGAGCTGGTGGCGACCGAGGTGCTGGACATCGGCGACACCGTGATCTACGCCATGGAGCAACTCACCGAAGCCGCTGACGACGTGAGCAAGGAGGTCGCGGCATCGGACGCCCGCTGCGAGACCGCCATCGGCTCCAGTCGCTCCGCCATCTCCATCCTCGAACACTCCGTCCAGGCGCTCGACGAAGCCAACGCGGCCTTCTCGGAGATCCGAAGCGCCACCTCCGACATGAGCGAGGCCATTGTCTCTGTAGTCGCGGTGACCGAGCAGACCCACGTCTTCAGCCAGCGGGTCGTCTCGGTCGTCGAATCCGTTCATGGTCGCACCGCCGAGCAGCAGGAGCTCTCGGACCGGATCGTCGAGATCGTCTCCACCATCGAGCAGCTGGCAAGGCACACGACATTGGTGGCACTCAACGCCGCCATCGAGGCCGCACGCGCCGGAGAGGCGGGTCGGGGCTTCGCGGTGGTCGCAGCCGAGGTCAAGAGCCTCTCGGAGCAGACACGGGCCGCCGCCAAGAGGATCCGCAAGGACGTGCAAGACATGGTCGAGGTCAACGGCACCGTGTCGAATTCGGTAGCTGAGCTGTCGGGTAGCGTGGACGAGCTGGTGGGACTGACCACTACCTGCAAGGACTCCATGTTTCAGCAGACGACCGCGACCCAACAGATCGCGGCCATGGTCGACGAAGGAGCCTCGATATTGGATAGCACGATGCCGCTCATTGGCGAGCTCACCCAGTCCATGGAGACGGTGGGATCTGGGATACAGGAGGTCAAAGCGTCTATCGCGGCGGTTGGTGAAGGCAACGACCGCAACGTGAGGACTGTGGCTATGGTCAGCGAACTCGTGGACACATTCTCGGATCTCCGAACGCAGATCGAGAGCGCCGCACCCGAAGAAGACACCGAGGCCCAGGCAGCGTGATGGTTGGCCAGCATCGATTGACGAAATAGGAGAGTACTCATGGGGAAACAACAGCTGAACTGCCTCGGGATGCGATGCCCGCAGCCCGTGCTCAAGATGGCACTGCTCGCCCGCAAGCTACCGACGGGTACGCTACTGGAGGTTCTGGCAGACTGCCCCGCGTTCCCCACTGACGTCCGCAAGTGGTGCGGCAAACACGGCAAGGTGCTGCTGCGATGCACACCCGGCTCGAGAGGGCGCTTCCTCGCCCAGGTTCAGTTCTGAGCCCGGCCGGGGCCGGGGGGCTGCTGGTCCTCGGACTCGGCAACGACATCCTCGGCGATGACGCGGTGGGGCTACACGCGCTGCGGTCCGCCCAGGCCAGCCTCAGAGAGCGGGGGGCCGACGCGGCAGTTTCCTTCAAGGAGCTCAACGCCGGCGGCTTCGATCTGATGTACGAAGTCGAGGGATATGACGCGCTGGTCGTCGTCGACGCTTGGTTCACTCGAGACAGCGTCCCCGGACGGGTCCGCGTGCTCGGCCCGGAGGCCTTCCAGCCGTCGAGCTCGGTGACCTCAGCGCACCTCCTCAGCCTGCCGGGGGCACTCGCTCTCTCAGCGCGGCTTGGCTACACCACGCCCGCCCTGATCGCGGCAGTGGTGATCGAGGTCGACGAGCGCTGTCACGACTTTGGAACCGAACTCAGCGCCGACGTTGCCCGCTCCGTTCCCGCCGCCGCTGCTCATGTCGTCGAGGTCGTCGAGGCGCACTTCGCAGGTGACGGCTAGCAGATCCGAGGGAGCTGCTCCCCGCTCAACACATCGACGATGCGAGAGCCGCCGATCACACTCTTCAGCACGACGCGACCCCCATCGGTGACCACGCCGACTCGAGCGGCCTTTCGCCCGAGGGGGTGTGACCGCATAGCCTCCAGAGCGGCGTCGGCGGCATCGGGTGCCACGATCGCAATGCACTTGCCCTCGTTGGCTACATAGAGAGGATCGAAGCCGAGGATCTCGCACGCTGCAGCTGCGGCTGGCGGGATCGGGAAGCTGGCCTCGTCCAGAGCGACACCGACTCCGGCAGCGGCTGCGATCTCGTTCAGCGCACTGGCGACCCCGCCTCGGGTGGGATCGCGGAGCACGTGCACCGAGTCTCCTGCGGCAGCGAGGACCGCCGCGCAGAGTCCATGGAGTGCGGCGCTGTCGCTCTTCAGCTCGGTTTCGAAGCCGAGACCCTCCCGCTGGCTCATGATCGCGATGCCATGTACGGCGATTTCTCCGCTCAACAGCACAACATCGCCCGGTGCTGCCCGGCGTGGATCGATCTTCACTCCGTCGGGGACCAAGCCGATGCCCACGGTGTTGATGTACAGACCGTCCCCCTTCCCACGCTCGACGACCTTGGTATCGCCGGTCACGATGGGCACTGGCACCTCCGCGGCAGCGCCCTTCATGGACTGCACGATCCGCCACAGCGTCTCCATCGCCAGGCCCTCCTCCAGGATGAAACCAGCCGTGAGAGCGATGGGGCGGGCGCCGCACATCGCGAGATCGTTGACCGTGCCGTGCACCGCCAGGGACCCGATGTCTCCTCCCGGAAAGAAGAGTGGGCTGACCACGTACGAGTCCGTGGAGACCGCCAGCCTCGCGCCACCCACCGCCAGGATGGCGCCGTCGTGCATCAGGTCGAGGGCCGGGTTCGAGAACGCCGGGGCGAAGACCTCGTCGATGAGTCGCTGGGTCATCCGCCCGCCGCTGCCGTGCCCGAGCTTGATCTCCGCGTGCTCGGAGAACGGGAGCGGGCAGACCAGACCCTGGGCGATGTCCGCTCTGTCGCTCATGTCTCTCTCCTGTACCGATAGTAGGCGGAGCAGGCTCCTTCCGAAGACACCATCGGGGCGCCGAGGGGCATGTCCGGGGTGCACTCCTTGCCAAAGGCCTCGCACTCCATGGGGCGGATGTGCCCCTGGAGGACCTCGCCGGCGCGACAGGCGGCAGCCTCCTTGGAGACGATACCGCCCACATCGAAGCGATCCACGGCGTCGAAACTCGCGTACTGCTCGCTGAGGCGCAGCCCGCTCATCGGGATCGTGCCGATACCGCGCCAGCCCTGATCCTGGGCTTCGAAGACCTGAGCCACCAGATCCTGGGCCGGTTTGTTCCCCTCTCGACGCACCGAGCGAGCGTATTGGTTGAACACACCGTGGCGCCCCTCCTTGAGCGCTTCGACCGCCATGTGGATCCCCTGGAGCAGGTCGTTGGGCTCGAATCCGGTGACCACGATGGGCACCTTGTAGCGCTCGGCGATGGGCTCGTACTGCCAGTAGCCCATGATCGTGCAGACGTGACCCGCCGCAAGGAAGCCTTGAACGCGGCAATCCGGAGAGGACAGGATCGCCTCCATCGCCGGCGGCACGAGCACGTGGGCGGCGAGGATAGAGAAGTTGCCGAGGCCTTGCTGAGCAGCCTGCCACACCGCCATTGCGTTGGCCGGAGCTGTAGTTTCGAAGCCCACCCCAAAGAACACTACCTGACGATCGGGATTGTCCCGAGCGAGCGCGACGGCGTCGAGTGGGGAGTAGACGATGCGGACGTCGCCCCCTCGCGCCTTGACCGTAAACAGGTCGAGCTCGGTGCCCGGCACCCGCAGCATGTCCCCGAAGGACGTGAAGATGACCTCGGGCCGTGCCGCGATGGCCAGAGCCTGATCGATGAGCTTCACCGAGGTCACACACACCGGGCAGCCGGGACCGTGGATCATGGTCACTGCGTCCGGCAGCATCTGATCGATGCCGTACCGCATGATGGTGTGCGTCTGGCCGCCACAGACCTCCATCAGCACGGCGGACTGATCCGCCGCGGCGATGGCTTCCCGCAGCCTCTTCGCCTGGTCCCGATCGCGATATTCGTTGACGAAGCGCATGCTTTGACTCCCCGGACTGATCAACCTGGGGAGTCTAGACCGGGGGAGCTCTGAACGCCGGCCCCCTGCCACCAGAAGCCGCCACAGAGCCAACCCTCCGTCGTTCAATAAGATCTGGTGGTGGAGCAGAGCGCTATACTGCACGCGGACTTGGCGAGACCGAGGCGCGATGGAGGACGCTGTGGCTCTGGGGAAAAAACGGGGCTCTTACTTGGCTTTGGCCCTGTTTGGCGTACTCGGCGCGGCTGCCCTCGTCTCGCTGGTGCTGGTGACATCCGGAAGCTTCGACAGGGCTGAAGACGCAGTCTCGCCTCTCATGTACTGTGATCGCACCACCGACAACAAGGTGCGGGTCCACGCCTCGACAGGGGGCCTGGACATCGAGCTCACAGGCGAGCAGCTGGAGCTGGCGATCGAGTGTCTGTGCGATGCAGTGCCGGTTCCCTTCCCGGACTGGAGCGAGGTCGAGGAGCTCTCTCCCAACTATCGAATCTATGTGGAGGACTCCATGGGCGAGCGGAGCGCTGTCCTCTACGCCCGGAACCTCCTGCAGCGCCAGGGGCAAAACTACGAAAACACCTGCCTTCTCGGGCTGATCAAGGCGTTGGAGGAGGCGCCTTGATCACGGCAGAACCTGATTGAGGAGCACATCGTTCTTGGTGAAGTAGTGACCGGCCACGATGTCGAGATCGCCGTCGCGATCGACATCCACCACGCGAATCGCCTTGGTGTTCTCACGGTCGCCAAAGGGTCGATCGTTCGTGAACTCGCCGCCTCCCAGGCCGTAGTGCACGTTGTCGGGTGCGCCGATGTTGCCCTCGACGACATCGAGTCGCCCATCTTCGTCGAGGTCCCCGACAGCGATGGCCCAGGTCATGTGGTTGTGGCGACAGACCTCGATGACCCGGTCAAAGCCCCCGTCGCCATCGTTGACGAGAAGCACATTGGGGCCATCGAGTACCGCGAAGAACAGGTCGAGGTCGCCGTCGTGCTGGTAGTCCCGGGCGGTGATGGCCCGCGTGTCGTTGTCGATGGGCAGCGTCGTTCCCTCGTCGAAGCCAGCCCGACCGCCCAGGTGGATGCGCGGGCGCTCGCCGTCGCGGGCCGAGATGATCAGGTCGGGCCAGCTGTCCCCGTTCACGTCGACGGTGATGGCGGAGGTATCTCCTGCATCTACGGGTCCAAAGAGCTCCCACGACCCGGGACTGTGGCCCCAGATGATCGCGTCCTGGGCGAGCTTGTTGAGGATGACAACGTCCAGCAAGCCGTCACCGTCGAAGTCCTGCACCGCCACATCGCGGCTGTGCCAGGACTCCCCGTATGTGTCGCAGCGCTCGGCGTAGCAGATACGCGAAGGCGTGCCGTGGTCGTTGATCTCGACGACGTCGTACAGCTCGTCATCGTCGAGCAGGACCAACGCGACATCGAAGGTCGATTCGAAGCGCTCGGATAGACGACTCGAGGCCTGCAGTACCCCGTCGCCTCCGGTGCTGTAGAGCTGGTTGACGCCCAGGCCGTGTTCGCCGTTGGCCGCCAAGACCTCCCAGCGGCCGTCGCCGTCGATGTCCTTGACGTGCAGGTTTGCGGTCGCGTCAGCGTCGGTGCCGAAGTGGTCCACCGCGAACACCGGGTTCTCCATCGCGTCCAGGCCGGCTGCGGGGACGCGGAACTCGGAAGACGTACATGCCAGCAGCCCGAACAGGAGGAGTTGCATGACAGTAGTCTACTGCGCGATTCTGCGGTCGCATAGTGCGGAAGAACACAAACAATGCCCCAATTATGCGTCGAGGCGTGCAATTCCGCCACGAACGCGAGCCGCCGCCACCAGGAGCTGACCCAGAGCCAACCCTCCGTCGTTCGGCGGTATCTGACGGTGCAGCAGAACCTCGAATCCGGAGGCCTCCAGCAGCTCGGCGGCGCGCTCGGTGAGCCTGCGGTTCTGGAAGCAGCCTCCCGACAGCGCCACTCGGGGCTCTCCCACGGCCGCGGCGACTGCGGCGATCCCACGGGCGAGAGTCTCGTGGAAACGACCGGAGATCCTCCCGATCTCAACACCTCGAGCGCGGTCCTCGCACACCCCCTCTACGATCGGTCCCCAGTCGAGGACCAGCGCACCCTCGGTCTCCCGTAGAGGCATGGCATAGGCGTCTTCGCAGCCCACGGCGAGGGCCTCCAGCGCAATCGCGGCCTGGCCCTCATAGCTGACCCGGCCGCGGAGCCCTACCAGGGCTGCTACGCCATCGAAGAGCCTCCCGGCACTGGTGGTCCTCGGCGTGCGAATTCCGCGTTCGAGCATGCGAATGAGGAGTCCCGCCTCCGCATCGGTGGCCGGGGAATCCACCGCCTCGCGCCACTTGGACAGTGCCGTCGACGGGTCGAGCTCGTACAGCAGCGCCAGGGCAACCCGGTCGGGGGCACGGACCGCCGCATCGCCACCGGGCAGCCCGAAGGAACGCAGGTGTGCGACACGTTCGAAGTCACTGGCGTCTCCGAGCAACATCTCCCCTCCCCACACCGCTCCGTCGACACCGAATCCAGAGCCATCCCACGTCACACCCAGAGCGGCCCCCTCGATGCCGTTGTCGGCCAGACAGGAGGCCAGGTGCGCGTGGTGGTGCTGAACGCCAACCAGCGGCAGACCCGCCAGGGCCGGAGAAGCTCCACCCGCCGCCGCTCTCGTTGCCCAGCGCGTAGCGGCGTAGTCCGGATGCAGGTCGTGAGCGATGGCGACGGGCCGGGCGTCGTATAGCTCCAAGAGCTCGGTGGCGGCACGCTCGAACGCAGTGCGGGCCTCCGGAGTCTCCAGATCACCGATGTGCTGGCTGAGGAAGAGGTGCCTGTCCAGACTGAGCCCCACCGCGTTCTTGTACTGACCACCCGCCGCGAGAATGGTCGGAAGCGGGCTCGGCTGGCTCACAGGCAGCGGCGCAAAACCCCGAGCGCGCCTCAACAGTCGCAGCTCGCCGCCCACGGACCAGGCGACGCTGTCGTCCACATGGCGGGCGATGGGCCGATCGTGGACCAGGTGGGCGTCGGCGATCCCAGCCAGGCGGCCCAGAGCCTCCTTCTCTCCCGTACAGATGGGCTCGTCGCTGAGGTTGCCACTCGTCGCAACCACCGGAAAAGCGACGGCATCGAGCAGCAAGTGGTGCAGCGGCGTGTAGGGAACCATCAGTCCCAGCGTGTTCGTCTCGGGCGAGATCGCAGCGGCCAAGCCGGTTTCCTCGAGACGTGGCACCAGGACGATGGGAGAAGCCTGGGAGCACAGCGCCGCCGCGGCGATCGGATCCACAGTCGCGAGCCGAGACGCGGCGGCGAGATCGCGGACCATCACCGCGACCGGGCGATCGGGCCGGTGTTTGCGCTCCCGCAGCCGTCGCACCGCCTCGTCACTGGTGGCGTCGACCATCAGGTGGTAGCCCCCGAGGCCCTTCACAGCGAGGATCTCGCCGCGGCCTAGCAGATCGGCTGCAGCCTGGATCGCATCCGCTCCAACACTGGTTTCTTCGCCCTGTTCGGACCACAACGCCACCTGGGGCCCGCACTCCGAGCACGCGTTGGGCTGGGCGTGAAAGCGCCGGTCCATCGGGTCGTCGTACTCGGCTTGGCAGGCCTCGCACATCGCGAAGTGCGCCATCGTCGTCTTCGGGCGATCATACGGCAGCGCCTCGATGATCGAAAACCTCGGGCCGCAGTCGGTGCAGTTCGCAAACGCATAGTTGAACCGCCGGTCTCGAGGATCATCGATCTCCTCCAGACACGCCGAACACATGGCGAGATCCGGCAGGATCAACACCGACCGGGCGTCGGTATCGTCGCTGTGCCGGATCTCGAAGCCCTCGAATCCACCCGGCTCGTGCCAGGACTGGACCGTTCTGTCCAGACGTGCATTTGCAGGGGCCTCGTCCTGCACCCGCCTCGCGAACTCGGTCAGCTCAGCCTCGAGACCGTCCACCTCGATGAACACCCCGCGAGCGTCGTTGCGCACCCAGCCCGTCAATCCCTGATGCAGGGCGATCCGAAACACGTGAGGTCGAAAACCCACGCCCTGTACAGCACCAGCGATCTCTAGCCGTAGGCGACGCATCGAGATCTGTACAGTGGTTGAGTGACGGGATCGAACACCCATATACTATCGACCAACAACGTGGAGAAGCGCAATGTGCCTCGGCATTCCGGGCCAGATCGTGGGCACATCCGGCGAGGGCCTGATGCGGGTCGGCAAGGTCGATTTTGCGGGCGTCGCCAAGGAGATCTCTCTCGCCTATGTGCCCGAAGCTGTCGTCGGTGACTTCGTCATCGTGCACGTCGGGTTCGCGATCAGCACCATCGACGAAGACGAGGCCGCCAAGACCCTGGGATACCTCCGCGAGATCACCGCGAGCTGGGACGAAGCGGACGGCGTTCCCCCCGACAAGGCCTGAGAGGTGCACGAGTACTCCATCGTTCAGGCGCTCATGCGACGCGTCGAAGAGGCAGTACAGACCCACTCCGCATCGTCCGTCGTCCGCCTGAACGTGAGGATCGGAGAGCTCTCTGGCGTGAACCACGAGCTGTTCGCCTCCGCCTTCACGCTGTTTCGGGAGGGCACCATCTGCGCCGATACCGAGCTCCAGATCAAGCACGTGCCGGCGCGATGGGAGTGCTCGAAGTGCGGCCAAGGCGTCGACCAGGGTGAGATTCTGCGCTGTGTCGACTGCGCGGCCCCGGCTCGGCTGGTGCAAGGCGGCGAGCTGTACCTGGACCAGATTGAAATGGAGATTGACGATGTGTGAGACATGCGGCTGCGGCGACACGAACCTGGTGCCCGTAGAGATCCGGGAGCGACTCCTGCACGCCAACGACCACCAGGCACAGCACAACCGCGAGCACCTGGCATCCGCCGGGATCTTCGCCGTGAATCTGATGGGCTCGCCCGGCTCTGGCAAGACCGCTCTACTCGAGGCGACCGCCGGCACCCTGACCACGCGACGACTCGCGGCGGTGAGCGGAGACCTGGCGACCGCCAACGACGCAAACCGGCTCGAGGCCGCCGGCATCCCCTCCCGCGCCATCACCACCGGCTCCGCCTGTCACCTCGACGCCGAGCTGCTGCATCGGGCCATGCATCACATGTCCCTGGCCGAGGTCGACTACTTCTTCATCGAGAACGTCGGCAACCTGGTGTGCCCGGCGGTGTACGACCTCGGGCAGGCGGTGAATGTCGTCGCGCTCTCGGTGACCGAAGGCGTGGACAAACCGGAGAAATACCCAGTCATGTTCCGGGGTGCGGATCTGGTGGTGCTCACGAAGATCGACTTGCTGCCGCATCTGGCTGGCGTGAGTGTCGAGGCGATTCGTACTAGCCTCTCGCGGGTGATGCCGGAGCCGAAGTTGTTGGTGACGTCGGCTACTTCTGGGGAGGGGATCGAGGAGTGGACGGGGTGGCTTGAAGGGCGTCGGGAGGCGGTGGCGAAGGGCTAGGACGAGCGATGGGGAGCGACTGAGCGACGAGCGACTGAGCGACTGAGCGAAGAGCGACTTGGTCGACTTGATCGACTTGATCGACTTGATCCGAAGTTGCCAAATGGGTCCGCCGGGCTGACTGGCCTCACGGGTCTGCAAAGCTAAAAGACCAAGGGGTTCGGGCCGCTGAATCAGTGGCTTTGAACTTCGCCGAGGGCTGGATGCGGCCGGGCAAGGCTGGCAAGAATCAGCTGCGCATCGCCTTTGCTTCGGCAGCCGAGGTGGTTGCGGTCCTCGACGTGATGGACTTGCCGGGCGGCGCCGAACAGCAGGACAAGCTCCGACGCGTCGGCGCGATGCTCACCAAGCTGATCTGATTGACGTTGCGGCGGGTCTTCGGGCCCACCGCGTTGGGTACGAACCGCACGGGACCTGGCGGATCTCCGCGGGGACCGGTAGCCGAGTTCCCCGAGGGCCTCCACCAGCATGATTCCCTGATCCCAACCGCCCATTGAACGTTCAGCATGGCCCCACGCTAACGAACGTCAGACTCGATAGCGTCGCCAACCGCCTGCAGGAGGTCGGCGATGCGTAGAACGCCCCAAGCCCGAGCTGGTCCGACGACTGTGGTGAGAGCTGCGACAGTCGCCGCGACATAGGGAGGTGTCATGGGCGTGTTTGTCTACCTCACGGATGTAAATGGCGTAGACCCCTTCGTGTTTCGCACGTTTACAGAACCGGGAAAGCACTACTACACCGGCGAGCCTGTGCCCTACCCTAGCCTAGCGCCCTGGGACAGATTCATGGCCCGCGTGGGAGACCGAGACTTCCCCGCTGGGTGGTCCTAGCGGTGGCTGTGGAGTTCGCCGTGGTCGCCGTGTCCATCCATTACTTCAGAGAGGGCCCGGGTCCGCCTTGATGAGCAGACCCGTGCGTCGGTTGGGCGAGTCGATTTGCCCCGGTTGCCGCGTCGTTGAACTTTCATTCCCTGGGCTGTGACGACTCTCACGATGGAGACAACCACCAAGTGATGGGTCGTTGCATGCCTTGCGTGCCAGCAGATCTGCCAGACCTGTGAGGAGAGGACATGATGGCTCTACCGATACTCATGCTCGCCATCGCTGGGTTGCCGCCAGCTATCGCACAGGAGCAGATGTGTGAGGTCACACGTCAGGAATACGTGACACACATGCTCAACTCAGTTGACGAGGAACTCGCCAGTTTCAACACTTCTGAGGCGGAGATGCTGCTCTTGCAGCTTCATGAGAGATTTCCATGCCTGGAGACAATCGCGCTCCCCAGCGACCTCACGCGATATGCACGCGCCCGGGCATATGTCGCCAACATCGAACAGTTTGAGGATGAGGCGCGGGATTGGATGCGGATGGCCGAGGCGACGCGTCCGATGCTTCCATGGCCTGGCGAGATCGGCGAAGACCACGTTCTGCTCACCCTACTTGATGATGAGCCGTCTCCGGGCGATGCCGGTCCTCCCGGGAAAGGTCTGGTGATACCGAAGAAAGGAGGCGTTTTTTGGAGCGGCATTCATCTGCGCACGGTCGTTGTCCCTGATGGGGTGCCAGGTCTGATCCAGGTGGCCAACAGGCTTGGTGACGTGAAGAACTCGTATTGGCAGGAAGGTGGCAACTTCAGACCAGAACTCATCGGTCCTCCGGCGCCTGAGCTCGAACCGCCCGGATGGTACGAAGAGGAGGACATCGCGCTGAAGGTGGTGTCCTTGCGCAAGCACTACGAGAGGGTCGCGAACGCGGCGTCTTCGTCGGACCGCGATCAGCAGGCGTTCCTCGAAGAGCCCGAAGAGGTGATCGGCCAGCCGCAACCCCTGTTTCCCGACGACGTGGCGGAGGCGGCGCCCGAACCTTCCGACGATGAGATCCTCGACTCGGCGATCGACATCGATCTGGAGCGAGTCGACGCCACCCGGGAGCGAACTGCCAGCAAGGTCGTGTTTCGCACCTTTGGTGGCGTGGCTATGTGGCAACTTGCTGTCGCCGACGCCGGCATGGCCCTGGGTATGCACCTCGGGCCGAGGCTGCTCCTCGAGTTCGAGGGCGGTGGCTGGGTCGGGCAGAAGCACGAAACCCATGGTCCAACCGTGCGCACCTACCTGCTGATTCCCGCCGCGCTCGGTCTGTCCTACGACCCATCAGCGCACAGAGTCAGACCCAGCGTTGGGATCGATCTCCTCGGCACCCTGTTCCACATCGACCTCGAGAGCGGCCTCCCGAGCATCGCCACCGGAGCGCGCGCAAAGGGTGGCTTTGACCTTATGATGTCCGACGTCATCGGCTTCGGTCTGCAGGGGTTCGTCGGTGCCGCCTACGCTCCAGGGATCCAACGGCGTGTCGACCCGAGCTTCACAGAGACCAAGTCGCTCTTTGGTGCCCGCCTGGGCTTGGTGGTGAGAGGATGACCGCTCTACGTCTGGCCTCTTTCATCGCTCTGACGGGCTGCATCGACTCGGTGGGATTTCCCGCCGCCGAAGACACCGGTGGCGGTCTCGATCCATGCACCGTCCACGCCCGGGAGCCCAACGACGGCGACGGCAACTACACGCATCTGGGGCTGATTCATCCGGATCGGACTGTCGTTTGGTGCGGCACAGTCTCCGGCAACGCCGGCGGGGAATACGGCAACGACTACGAGGTCGGATTGCTGCGGCTACGCGAAACCCAGCAGCTGTCCTTCGAACTGGACTGGGACGGGAGGGCCGACCTCCAGATGTATCTCAACTACGGCGACACCAACGGCATGGAGAGCGACCAGAATGGTTCACCGCCGGGGTACATGAGCGCTCTCGTCGGAGCGGGCTACCTCCCGGTGACCGTGGTCGGGTCCAGCAGCGGGTCCGCCAAATACTCCATGGTCATCACCGCAGACTGATCGGGAATTCCATCACCTGGCGCACTTCGTCGCGGCCATGAGCCGCAGCGGCGCCCAGTGCGGCGTGGATCAGGGTCGGGCGCGCTTGGTGTTCCTCGGGTTTGCTGCAGCCTCGAAGAGGCCGTGCTCCTGAAGGACGCGGTGCAGGGTGCTTCTCCGCAACAGCCGCGCGGAACCAGCGCCATCTCCTCGGCGATCAGCAAGAGTCGATCGAGGCTGCGCTCGGGCACATCGCGCTTCAGGGCATCGGTCCTCCGTTTGGAAGTCAGCGTCGGTGGCGGCGAGCTCGGAATCGACGACACGCTCTGTGGGCAGCGATGGCTCGACCGCCTGCGCCCCGACGCGCTGCGCTGGCAGGACGCCATCCGCCTCGCCGTCATCGACCGCCTCGCGCCGAGACCGCTGGAGGAGTTCCTTCCGACGGGAGGAATCCCCCCGCCGGAAGGGCGCCACCAAAGCCTCTGGCCCGCCGAAGTTTGGCAGCTCCAACGCGGGATGTGGCTAACAAAAACAGCGACGCACCTTCTCGATAGCCCGGTTCACACCCTCCTGGTCGAAGCGCGCGACGGAGCCTGAGCCCTCGAATCCCACCACAAGCTGATTCACGCCATGCCGAAGCGGTGGCTTTGCCGGGGTGCGATCGGGCCGTCCGGCGGCCTTGGGCGATCTTCACTCCGGGACCGGATTGCGGCGATGGCCCTCAAGGGGCACACTCAGGCGGACATCGTGAGAGCGACTGGGCTGTCGAGGACGGTGGTCAAGAAGGCGTTGGTGGAGGCTCGCCGTGTCTACTACCACAACGGCGAATCCCCCACGATCGGACCTTTCTGCTAGCCTGGCGTCGGGAGTCCGTATGCCCATCCGAGAGGTTCCAAACCAACAAGCGTCCACAGGAGCCGGCGTCGGCGGGCATCCATCTCGAGTCCAGTGCCGAGGCTCATCGCCACTCCTGTTGTCTCGCCAGCGCCCGCCGTCCACCCGGGTCCGTTCCTATGCCAACGCCCCCGCTTCCTCCCAGCGGCCGCCAGAAACGCCTACATCGACGCTCAGACCGCTATTCGCGTCGAGGTCCGCATCGGTCGCCCCCCGAAAGCTGCGGCACCACACCCATTCACCGCCACTGCCAGCCGCAGAGCTCGCATCAGGATGACCTGGGCCGAGCGCGACGAACTCTGGCGAACCAACGCCGCGGTTCGCCTGATCCGCCATGTGCCCATCTGCGGTCGCGGGAGCAAGCAACGCCGGATTATGACGTTGATGACTCAATAATGGGCCGAAACGGATCAAGTGGTGCGGTTGTCGGCTCTGCGCACCTTTGCTTCTGCGCGGTAGAGAATCGGGCCTATCGCGCCGCCGGGAGCGCCGGACCACTACGAGCCTCCGATTTCCGCCCCGCGGTGGATTGGAGGGGCCCGCCCTTTCCCGGCGGTGCCGATCCGCCCA
>PJEL010002586.1_pt1 | contig 16370 bp, 5 predicted proteins | sample 1853271 | NCBI WGS metagenome assembly PJEL01 (sample SAMN08108733, study PRJNA415343) | Invertebrate metagenome, whole genome shotgun sequencing project. | host: Globobulimina | place: Sweden: Gullmar Fjord | collected 2015-08
TTTCTAATAGCTCTAACTGTATCTCATACATCCCTTCCAGCGTACCAAGCTCTAGCGGCGAGACTAAAAAGTCACCCCAGGGGATTGGATTTGTAGCGGTATGGCTAGAGGGGCTAAACAGTTCAGCCTGATGGAGTTTTTGCAAGGCAAAGGCCGCTTGGGTAAGCCGGGGGCGGGCGGGGTCGCGGGTGGGCTGTAGTTGCTCAACCAGCAAAGCAAAGGGGTAGGCTTGATGGGTTAAAACCTCGCTCACGGTCTGGCGTACCTGTTGCAAAAATGTCTGAAAGGTGGGGTTGTCTGAGAAATCGGCAGGCATGATTGTCGGGGATACAAAATACCCTACGACCACAGCCGCCTCAAAGCCGGTTCGACCCGCCAGCGGTGACGCCACCCAAATTTTGGCTTGCCCCGTATACCGATACAGCAAAACCTGATAAGCCGCCAGCAGCAGCATGTACAAGGTGACACCCTGCTGTCGGGCTAAATTTCGTAACTGCTGGGTCAGTTCCGGGGAGATGTCAATCCCATAAGAGGCCCCTTGCGGTGTCCATACTGCCGGACGGGCATAGTCGGTAGGGAGATTTAAGACAGGTAAAGGGATATTTGCAGTTTCAACACTTAATTTCTGTTGCCAAAACGTCCACAATCGCTCGGCATCATCAGCCAGGGCCGCGTTTTGCAAAGCAATGTAGTCTGGGTAGGTGGGAAACAAGGGGGCTAAGGCCAGAGATGGGGAAGTGCCAATGCGCCCCGTTTGCTGGACAAATTGATATAATTGCGGCAATTCTTCAACCATAATCCCCAGGGATACCCCATCACAGGCAATGTGATGGGCCGAAAATAAAAGGGTATGGTCCTGATTGCTCCGGCTAAAAAGTATTACCCGAAAAACCGGCCCCTGGTGTAAATCAAAAGGCTGGGCGTGATGATGTTTTAGCTGTTGCTGTAACTCCTCTTGCGTCAAGGAGGCAGCCTCAACATGGGTAAAGTTTACAGTTTGATACAGCGGGATGCGCTGTTTTGGTTCACCATCCGTTAACTCAATGGTGATGCGTAAGGCCGGATGACGATTGAGCAATAGTTGAAAGGCTCGTTTCAAAGTTACAGCCTCAACCGCTGAGTGAATAGATACGGCAAAGGAAACATTGTAAGCTGCGCTCTCCGGGGCCATTTGATACTCAAACCATAGAGCTAGTTGCCCATGAGATAAGGGGTAGTCTTGTGACGATTCCCGCAACGCAGCCAAAATATCCAACTTATGTTGTTTTATCCGGCTCAGGGTTTGCGAAGTTAGCACACTTTTTGGTCCGCGACAGACCAACTGCTCCCCGTTGGGGTGGAGTTCTACACCCTGGGTTAATAGATTATGCAAAAAGTCTAGCATCTCATCTCGCTTGATGCTCATAAGACAACCTCAATCCAGTCATCAGGCGGGTTGGAGCCATCCGGGTTGGGGGTATCATCGTCGTACTTCGGATTGGGTATCGTCTCCAATTGGGTGCAAATTAATGATGCCAGGCTCTCAATGGTATCGTTTTTGAGGAGGGTATCAAGAGGGAGATCTAGCTCTACGGTTTTTTTAATTTGATTGCGCAACTCAATGGTCATCAGCGAATCCAGGCCCATTTCAAAGAAACCCTGCCGGTGATCAGGCGTATGAGGCAGCCGCAACAGTTTAATAATGGCATTTTCCAGATAGGTTATAATCATTGAAAATTGTTCTTCTGCCGAAGGGTGAGCTTTTTCTGAACCATCCTCAACGCTGTTCTTAGTTATAATCTGGGCTGATGAGGTGGCGTTTATGTCTATCTTATTAAGCAGGGGACGTTTACCCCGCCATTGATAAATGGGCTTAAAGATTTGCCAATCCATATTAGCCACAAGCGCTTGAGCCATACCCGTTGTTAAAAGATGGGCTACAGCCTGGCATCCGGCTGGAGCCGGTATATCCTTCATCCCAATTTTAGTAAGCCATTGAAAATAGTCATAATCAGCCAAGCGGGGACCGGCAACCATGCCCCAATTGATGGTCAGGGCAGGCAACCCCAATCCCTGCCGATAGTGAGAGAGGCTATCGACAAAGTGGCTGGCCGCATCGTAATGCGCTTGCCCCTCGGCCCCCCACACCGACCCGGCCGACGAAAAACAGATAAAGTGATCCAGGGACATTTCTTGCGTTAGAGTGTGCAGCAGCCAGGCCCCATAAACTCTAGCTTCAAAGAGGGTGGTCAAATCTTCTGCCGTTATTGTCTCTACTTTTTGAGAACGGATGATGCCCGCGGCATGAATGACACCCCGCAGCGGCGGCAAGTGTTGACATGCGGCCAACACCTGCGCCACCTGTTCCGGGTGGGCAACATTGGCTTGTTGAATGATTAACCTGCCGTCGATGGCGTCTAACTTATGTCGCAACTCCTTTAAGCTTTGTTCAGCCGCAGGCGAGGGGTGGTTTCGCCCCATCAGCGCCACATGCCGCACCCCATTATCCACCAACCAGTGTGCAAAATGAAGACCGAGATAGCCCAATCCACCTGTAATCAAATAGGTTGATTCAGGCTCAAAGGTCAAGGCATCCATCTTAATTGGCAATGCCGTTAAGTTAGTGGAGCCACTTGACTTTTGCCTTCCCTCAATCCCTCCCAAAGGGAGGGAGGTTTGTCCCCCCTTCCAATGGGCAGGGCCATCCCCTTGGAAGGGGGTTAAGCGGGCCACATATCGTTTACCCTGCCGGAAGGCAACATGATCTTCAACCGGTTGAGTTGGCGTACTGATTTCAGCCCGGATTAGGGCTGCTTCATGAGCGACCTCTTTTGGTAAAATGTCGGGGGGCAGGTCGATCAGTCCGCCCCACAGACCTGGCTGTTCTAAAGCAATCACTTTACCCAGCCCCCATAGCGGCGATTGGCTTAAGCCCGCTGCCGAAACCTGCGAGTCGGCACAAGCCATTACCCCTTGTGTGATCAACCAAAGTTTGGGGGCGTACTCTAACTGTATTAGGGCTTGGATCAAGTACAATACAGCCACACAATTTTGCTCGGCCACATTGGGCAACATCGTCAAATCATTGACCTGATCAACACTGTCTAAAGCCCACAAATAAATAACGGTCTTTATGGCTGGAATTGCTTGTAACAAACGCTGGTAATCATCTGCCGAGTCGGGCCGAATGTAAAAGGTGCAGGCATCTACCTGCTGGTAGGTGTCACTTTTATAAACTACAATAGGCTGTTCATTTTGGTTATCTAATTGTAAGCTATCAGCATCGTCCAATTTTACTCCCGCCGTATTGGCAAAAATCAAAGTTTGGCTTGGCTGGAATAATCGTTCATTCCCCCCTGGTGCAAACACAGTTTGCTTGGCAATTGCGTCCCCAAACAGAGTTTGGGAACGAGGGGGCTGAATGAAAATTGGGCCTGACTCGGCTTCAGGGGGCGTGTCGGCTTGAGCCAAAAACAGGCTGCGCCCTAAGCCTGCCCTATCTGGCAGGCCGACCTTCTGAAATCCGCTATCAGCCAGCAGTTCTTGCCATTGCGTTACCGTGATTAAGGGGTGTTCGGTTCGTGTGTCGGTAAATCGCCACCATCCTTCGGTTAAACCAAAGGTTAAATCAACCCAACGTCTGGGGCTGGTATCTTCTAATAAAATAAACAAACCAGCGGGTGTCAACAGTTGCCGCACATGGCTTACACTTTGTCGTAAATCCTGGGTGGCATGCAAGACGTTGGCAGCAATGACCACCTCATAATGATGATTTTTAAATCCTTGTCCGGTCGGCGCTTGTTCAATATCCAGGGTATGGTATTTCACAAAGCTATAATGACTAAATTTTTCTTTGGCCCGTTCAACAAACAAAGGACCAATGTCGGTAAAGGTATAAACGGTTTGCTCGACGGGCAAGTGGGGCAGTAGTCTATGGGTTGTGCTACCGCTACCCGCCCCAATTTCCAAAATACGGATGCCCCTGTCTGGCGGCAGACGTTTGATAATGGCCTCAACGATTTGTTGCAAGCAGTGGGTTAACAGGTAAGCTTCCGGCTCTTGGTACATCTGCTGCACAATATCCGTGTCGCCCTTAGGGTAAAGTAGTTCCAGTGGATTTTGCCGGCCTTGCAATACTGGCCCCAACAGCGGTCCACATCGTTGTAGCAAGGTCAACTCTACTTGAGCCACGCTTTCATACTGTTGAGCCAAGGCGCCCAAACGCTTGTGCGGATTTAATATTTGGAGCGGCGTTTGTTGCACTTGCCAAAGATCATCATGTTCAACCAAAATCCCCTCTTCTACCAAAATTCGCACCAGCCGGAGCAGTAAGCGGCGATAGGGTGGTATAACCCCCAAAGCTTCCATAAGTTGATTCGTACTCCATATACGACCCTCTTTAAACCTAATTCCGGCTTGCTTAAAAGTGAGCAGGATATACTCAACCGCCAGAGACTCAAGTTGGGCCATTGCCTCTAAATGTTGATGGAGTTGCTCAGGCTCAAGGTCAAGGGGTAAGCGATTTTCAGGCAGAAGTTCATCAAACGCAGGGATGTAATCCGGGTGTAACCCGAAGCGAGGCTGCTCTTGCCAGGTGATAGAATAGAGCCAATTTTGCCAGGCATCATCACTCATCGCTGTTGACTTTTTGACAGGCTGTAACTGTAGGCCATGCGCTTCAACCAAAAGTTGTCCGCTGTCGTTCACCAGTTGAAAATTTCGGGTGTTGTCTTTATTGTGGGTGGCATAACACCACCACGTTTTCCCCGCTACAGCTTGGTGCATTTGTAATGAATCCAATGTAACCGGCTGCCAAATAGGGTTATCTATACTCAGTAGATCCAAATCCTTTCGCTCCAAGCCGGTTTGTAACCGACGGTCGGGCGTTACAAACCCCCTCAGAGCATAAGGGTTATCTAAACTATCATCCGGCCCGGCTATTCCTGTCACTTGAATACAGGCCTGTAACAACCCTTCAGGCATCAGCGCCCCAACCGATGAGTCAACATGAGGTGGTCGCTGTAATTTAGCCAGAATAGTTTGATCACCTTGCCACAACCCGGCCAGCCATTGTTGGGCTTGCAGTGAGGCGATGTTTTCAATAGCTAAGGTTTGGGTACATAAGGTTTGCCAGACAGCCAATGAGGGTGAGGGTTGACTGGCCGCTTTCTGTTTTTCAGGGCTAGCTATGTTATCTATCCAGTATCGCTGCCGTTGAAACGGGTAAGTTGGCAAGATGGTTTTTTGGGGCCTAAAGACAGGTTTTTGCTGTGCTGCCAACAGATCGTCCCGGGCTTGATAAAATGCGGGCCAATCAATAACCTCTCCGTGAATGTATGAGGCCGCTAGATGCTGTAATGCTTGTTGCTGCTTGCTGTAATCAATGTCACTAGTTGGCCTGGGTGGTGGATTTTGGCTTGTAAAAAGCGTGGCTGCCGCTGCGGTTTGAGATGTGCCCCCGGCAGCAATATAAGTGACCAGGGCTTGTTGTATCGCTGCCTGGGTATCCCCCACAATTGCCAGTCGATGTTGAAAATGGGTCCGGCCAACATGGGTTGTGTAACACACCTCAGCCATATTAAGGGCCGCTTGGTTAATGAAAAAATCGCTATACCGTTGAGCCATAGCTTGCAACGCCTCATCACTTTTGGTCGATAAGGTTAAAAGATACCATGCTGATGGTTGATTGGGTGTGATTGTAGGCTCATCATTAACGGTTGGTGTTTCCTCTGAAAATAGATTGGTTTCTGTCACTGCGAGCGATAGCGAAGCAGTCTCCGTGCTGGCGATGGGTGAGATTGCTTTGTCGTTCCTCCTCGCAATGACATTTTCATTGTCGTTGTCGTCCCGATAGGGACTGTCTGCCTCTTCTAAAACAAGGTGAGCATTGGTCCCGCCGATGCCATAAGAACTGACTCCGGCTCTACGGGGAAAATTGACCGGCTGCCAGGGTTGCAATTCTGTATTGATATAAAAGGGTGTCTTTTCCAGGTTAAGTTGGGGGTTGGGTTTATGATAATGCAAAGTGGGGGGGATAAGCTTATGTTTTAAGGCCAGTATGGTTTTTATCAGCCCGGCCACCCCGGACGCAATATCTAAATGTCCAATGTTGGTTTTAACTGCCCCCAAGGCGCAAAATTGTTTATGGGGTTGGTTATTAAAAACATCGTTCAGGGCGGCCACTTCAATCGGGTCGCCCAGATTAGTGCCGGTACCATGTGTTTCAATGTAGGTAATTGTATTGGGGTCGATACCGGCACTAGCGTGTGCTGCGGTGATGACTCTTATTTGGCCTTCAACACTGGGGGCGGTATACCCCACTTTGGCGGCTCCATCATTGTTAATGGCCGAGCCTTTGATAACGGCATGGATCACATCCCCATCGGCTTGAGCATCGGTCAGTCGCTTAAGAACTACAATGCCCAGGCCATTCCCCATTACCATGCCTTGGGCTTGGGCATCAAAGGCTCGACAATGACCGTCGGGCGAAAAAACCATGCCTTCTTGATAGATATACCCTGCTCGATGGGGAATCCGCACCGCCACGCCACCGGCCAAAGCTACATCGCACTCACCATAAAGCAAAGCTTGTCGAGCCAGATGCACCGCTACCAGCGAGGTAGAACAGGCGCTTTGCACGGTCAGAGCCGGGCCACTTAAATTCAACTTGTAGGCCACTCTGGTGGCTAGAAAATCTTTATCGTTAGCTAATACGGCCTGATAAGCGCCAATAGAGTCGGTAAAGTGTTGGGCGGTTAAGTGTGAGCTTACGCCTGCCAGGTGAGAGAGGTAGGTATTCATTCCCGCCCCGGCATAGAGGCCAATATCACCCCCATAAGTTTGGGGATTACAGCCGGCATGTTCTAAGGCTTCCCAGGCACACTCCATGAACAGGCGAATTTGAGGATCCAGAATTTCTGCTTCCGGGGTGGGGATGCTGAAAAAATCGGCATCAAACAGGTCAATGTCGGTTAATACGCCTCCGGCTTTAATGTAATTGGGCTGATTAAACAGGTCGGGGTCAACACCTGCCTTCAGCAAATCATCATCGGTAAAAAAGGTGATGGACTCGCGCCCTTCACACAAATTTTGCCAAAAGGCTTCAATGTTGGAGGCGCCGGGAAATCGGCCGGCCATACCCACAATGGCAATGTCAGCAGCAGCAGGTGACTTCCCTCGTCGTTTTGTATTTTTTGAGGAAACGGCGGTTTGGGGGGCATCCAAATGCCGGCTTAAGGCTCTAATGGTGGGGTAACGAAACAGATCAACCATGCTGACAGCCAGATCGAGCTTTTGTTGTAGCTGGTGATGGATGCGGCTCAACAGCAGCGAATGGCCGCCCAACTCAAAGAAATTGTCATCTATGCCGATCTGTTCTAGCTGTAACTCTGTTTGCCAGATTGCGACAAGCTGTGTTTCCAACTTATTTTTGGGCGGGACATAATTGGTTTTGGGCCTGACATAGCGAGTAGGTTTGGGCAAGGCCCTACGGTCTACCTTGCCGTTGGGGGTTAAGGGTAAGGTCGGGAGCGACACAAAGGCAGCCGGGAGCATGTGATCAGGTAAGGTTGTCTGTAAAAAGTGGCGGAGTTCAGTGAACAGGGGTTGCGTAAACAGTTCACCGGTTATGGTTAATTGGGCTGAGGCTACGTCCTGCGCTGTATCGTCTGCCGTATACAATTCACTAAGCACAATATAGGCTACCAACTGTTTATTGTCTGTTGAGCGTTGGTGGGTGACCACCACGGCCTCTTGTACCGCCGGATGTTGATTGAGGGTTGATTCAATCTCGCCCAGTTCAACCCGGAACCCCCGAATCTTTACCTGGTGATCGATCCGTCCTAAAAATTCTATGTTGCCATCGGGCAGGTAACGGGCTAAATCGCCGCTTTTATATAAGCGTTCTCCCTCTCCCTTCGTAAGGGAGATACCGCTTTCTGTGTGGGGGGGCAGAGTAGCGGTGAAAGGGTTGCTGACAAATTTTTCTGTGGTAAGAGTAGGGTGATTGATATATCCCAAACCTACGCCCGCACCGGCAATACACAATTCGCCAATGCAGCCACGGGGCACAGGTTGTAAATGTTGATCCACAATATACAGCCCAACATTGTTAATCGGTTTCCCCAACGGAATTGAGCCATCCCTAAATTGTTCAGGATCAGCAACAATAAATGAGGCGCAAATATCGGCACATTCGGTGGGGCCGTAGGTGTTGACAATTTTGGCCTTAATATCAGGCCTGCTTAGCCAGGGCATAAGCCGGGGCATGGCAATGGGTTCGCCGCCTAAAACCACATAGCGCAGTGAGGCTGTAGAGTTTGCTGAGGTTGACCTATCAAGCACCGCGTAAAAGGCGCTAGGGGTGCAGTTGACCCAGGTGATGCCATAACTATCAATGGCCCGTCCGATTTGTTGAGGGTCGAAAACGGGCATATCGACCATGTTCAGAGTTCCCCCACAAATAAGGGGGGCATAGATATTTTTCTGGGTTAAATCAAAGCTAATAGAAGAGATGAGCAGGACTTTATCTTGCGGCCCCAAGCCTAAATCATCAACAAACCAATGCACCAGGTTAGTAAAACTACGGTGATACACCCCCGCCCCTTTGGGTTTACCTGTTGAACCGGAGGTAAAGAGTACGTAAATCAGATCATCGGCGGGAGATAAGGTTGGGGTTGGATTGTGTGTGGGCGATGAGGCAATCTCCGTCCAATCTTCATCAAGGATGATAATTTTGGCCCGGCTGTCCGGCAACCGAGACTTAAGGTGAGTTTGGGTAAGCAAAACCGGAATTTGCGCTTCGGTCAACATTGTTGCCAAACGCTCCGACGGGTAGTTGGGGTCTAAAGGGGTGTAAGCAGCGCCTGCTTTAAGAATGCCCAATAAACCGACCCCCATCTCCACTGAATAATCGACGCATACACCCACCACCGTACCTGGCCCAACCCCCAATGCTTGTAAATAGTGGGCCAGTTGATTAGCCTGTGCGTTTAACTCAGCATAAGTTAAGCGCTGGTTTTCAAAAATCAGGGCTGTGGCCGTGGCTGTACGGGCTACTTGTTCTTCAAATAGATGGTGAACACATCGATGGCCGGGGTAGGGGGTCGAGGTGTTGTTCCATTCGATGAGCAGTTGTTGGCGTTCGGTGGGCAGCAATAATGCATAGTCATAGAGGGGTTTGTGGGGGTCTATTACTAGCAGATGCAATAGATGCAAAATTTGGGCCAGAATACGTGCCGCTGTTTCATCATCAAAAATATGACGATTATAGTGTAGACCCAGTTGGCCGCTTGCTTGACTGTCTGCAGGGATAAGCAGGGCCAGGTCGTGATTTAAGGTGGGGGAACATTCGCCCCAGCATACTGCCGTGGGGTATAAATTGGGGGCAAGGGTTGATGTCTCATGTTTATTCAGATCGGCTAATTCCGGGTAGCGAATGACTAAATCACGGGCGTATGTTTGGTGTTTTTTGGTGTGTTGATAATCTTGCCACACCGCTATACAAGTTTCTGTAAAGGATTGGCTCAGGTCGATGTTGAAACAAGCAGGGACACAAGTGGCAAAAAACTCTGCCAGGTGTAACGTGGCTGATGTGTTTACACCCTCAAACCCAATATCAAAAACACGTTGGTCTGTTGCGTCTGAGGTAAAGCTTATGTTACTTAAACGAGCCAGATAAACAATAAACGCGGCCAGTATGATAGAACTCCCTTGGGAGCGGGGGGGGTGGGCATCCTCATTTTGAAAAGTGATGTGCTCCAAAGCCTGTAATCCTGCCGTATTTGGAATGGGTTGGTGAATAGTTTTAAAGGTCGGAGGCAAAAGGGGGGTCTGGGGGTTGGGGTATGGTAAACTGGCAACTTGCAACGAGGCCAGCCGTTCTAGCCAGAAGGCTTCATACTTTGCCAGGGCGGCACCTTGCCGTTCAAGCTGTTGGGCAACGTCATAAGGTAACGCCTGAAAACAATGCCCAGGTTCGATATGATAGACTGTCATGATTTCCGGTACGGTGAGTGACTGCCCGTCAAGGGTAGAAAAGTGACTTAGGGTTAGGTCTTGGCTGCTTGTGGCCAGGGTCAGGCTTTCTTCATTGTATGCAATAACTGTTCCCGCCGGATGTTGAGATTGTTGAGGAAGAACCTGAGCTTGACGAATAGAGAGAAAGCCAAGCTCACCTTCGATTTCTCCCAGATACAATTTTGGCAAACCCAGCGGGTTTGGGTAAGGGCCAAAATCCAGGGCACGTATCAGGGCCGTTAATTTTTGAGCCGAAGCGGGCCAGGAGAGAACTCCACCAAAGGGTGGTCGTTTTGTCAGGCCAAAATAGGTTCGTTCGGCTAAATTTTGGACTATGAGAGCTTCTCGCCCCTCACTCAATTCAACAATAAGGTCAACAAAGGTCCGAATTGCGGCTTGATAACATTTTGCATTGAGAGTCAGGGATGTTTCATCAGCGGCAATATCAAATGTAACCTGCTTGAGAATGTCGCCGGCGTCAATTTGGTGGCTTACAACATGCCATGTGATGCCATGTCTCTTTTCTTGATTGATGAGCGCCCAGGTTGTGGCGTTCACCCCGGCATATTTAGGTAAAGGGGCATCGTGGTAATTGATGGCATAGCGGGTGGGCAAAGCCAAAATTTCGGCAGATAGTATGGTTCTGTTGACGATGCTAAATAGAAAGTCAATGGGTATGTCTTTTAGGGTGGTAATGTTTGGGGGGTAAAATAGAGGGATGTTTTGGGTTGTGGCCCAGGTGTTAACCGATTTGTCGGGGGAACTTATACCTACAATGGTAAAGTGATGATTAATAAGCTGTTGGGCACATTGAATCAATAACGAGGTTTCGCCAATTAAGAAACAGCGTAATTGATTTGTAGGTTCCTTCAATATAATCTTTATCCCCCCAAGATTATGTATTGAAACAGTATAACATAATTATATAATAGCCCCCAAATTTCAAAAGGGCTTTTATGGTATCCACTTCAAATTTATGGGGGATGTCGAAGGCAAATATCGCTATCTGGTAAAACCGGGCTGGCTTTGGCAAAATTACTTTTCTTGCTCCTCACCATTATCAGAGTGAGATGATGTTGTATCTACCTTCGAGGCTATCTCAGCCAGTGCATTCTCAAATTCGGCCAGAGCTTGAACCGTCAAAGCCACCTCGTTAAGCTGTTCGAGTGACCTTAAATCAAGCAACTCAAACCGTTTATCAAATTCTCCTAACCCAACATCAAAACGAACGCTTAAAATCTGGCTTAATGCTTTTAATGTTGCTTTGCGTTCACCTTTTCCAAGACCTTCTTTTTTACCTTCTCTAAGTCCTTCTTTATGTCCTTCTTTATGCCCTTCTTTAAGTCCTTCTTTACGCCCTTCATACTTGCCTACGCCATAAGATGAAAAATACATGCTGGCCTGATAACGCTTATCTTCAATATAAGACTCATACTCCCGCCGCTCCTTGTCCGATAACCTTAATACATCCAGAACCTCTTTGGCCTTCTTCAAACCCCTGGCTTTGAACGCATCCTTGATAACTTCATTCTTCAAAAAATAAACCCATTCATCCAAACTGTCTTTGGCTACGTCATCAAATTGATTGATCTTGAGCAAGTAATACTCAGGATAAATATCCGAAACCTTCTGCTTATCGAATAAATCCTTCTGCTCATGGCTCAACTGCAATTCATCATTGTTATGCAGCCCTCTGAAGTTGGTTAGACCATGATAAACGTAATCCTGCCCCTGCCCCAAGTCAAAGTAGAGAATGTTAACCGAGATAACTTTTACCACCTTATCATAAGTATCAGATTTGTGCATGTGTTCGGTGATTACTTTGCTAACTCCCAATAGGATGCGATGAAAATAGTCAAATTCACGGGCATATTGGACTTCTACAACAATTATTTCCTTTTTACTGTTCTTGACTTTTAGATCAACCCGATTGAACTTATTCTCTTTCGTTTCCCTATTGCTTTCGCTGTCGAGAATTTCCAGGATGGTGATGTCGTCTTTTAACAACTCGCTCAAAAAGCCTTCCAGAATATCAAAATTGGCTTTGCTGCGCAGCAATCGTTTCATAGCCCAGTCAAAGGTAATCAATCTTCTTTTTGCCATTTTTCAATCTCGTTTCTCTCTAAGAATTGAGATTTTAATAACAGCCCCATTTCGCTCAGTCTGGATTTGTCAATCTAGCGGGAGCAAAAGGGGCTGTTAATTAATCCCTGTTCCTAAACACTGTAAACTCTATTATATTATAGCATAGATTAGACAGCTATCCACTTTTCACTTTTCATTTCTCGATCACATAATCTTCAATGACCAACACATCCAGACCTGTGGTATAAAATAGGCCAATGGCATCTTCCACCGAATGGGCAATGGGTTTACCCATAATGTTAAAGCTGGTGTTTAACAGCAGGGGAATATCAGTTAAGGCGTAAAATGCCTTTAGCAGATAATAATATTTCTCTGACCACTCCTTTTTTACGGTCTGTAATCGTCCTGAATGGTTAGCATGGATGACACCCGGTACTTTATTCCATACTTCGGGTTTAAATTTTAAGGTGCGTTCCATGTAGGGAGATTCTTGATAATGTTCAAAATACATGTCGCCAAATTCATGCAGAATAGAGGGGGCAAAGGGACGAAATTCTTCTCTAAATTTGACCCGGGCATTAATTTTGTGGGGCATATCGGCATCGCGGGGATCAGCTAAAATAGAACGATTGCCCAAAGCTCGAGGCCCAAATTCGGCCCGGCCTTGAATCCAACCCACAATTTTACCCTCCGCCAAACAAGCGGCAATGTAATTGTAAAGGTCTTTGCCTAAACATCGGGCTTGTGGAATCTGCCCAAAGTTTTTTAGGTTATTATATCGCTCTTGAGAGATGCTGGAGCCTAAGTAGGACGGGGTAATTTTGGGTACGATTTTTTGAGCGGGATGATCTTGATAGTAGGCCAGTAAGGCGGCCCCAACAGCGTTGCCATCATCAGCGGGAGCACAAGGGATATAGAGCCGTTCAAAGCCAGTTTTTGGGGTGATTTTACCATTCCAGGTTGAGTTTAAAGCAGAACCACCGGCCAGCATTAAATTATTCGAGATGTTTTTATGGTATAAGTTTTGCAATAACTCTGTCATTACTTCTTCAAAGATATACTGGCCGGTATAGGCTAAATTTGCCATGCTAAGGGGTGAGTCGCCAGGTTTACGACGAAATTTTTGTAATGCTTTCAGGTTATTCCGAAAGGTTCTCATCTTGGCTTGTAAGCCTAAGCCCTTCACGTTGAGCATCGGTTTGAGCAGGTTGTATAATTGTTCATCAAATTGACCGTATGCTGCCAATCCCATGACCTTCCACTCTTCACCCTTAAACGGATCAAAGCCACACAAGACACAGACAACTTCATAAAATAACCCTAGACTGGCTAATCCGGAATCCTTCTCGGATTGCTTTTTGAGATCAATTAACGTCCCATCTTTATAATGGAAAAATGTACATGATTTCCACTCTCCATAACCATCAATAACGGCACACGCTCCTTCGGCAAAAGGGCTGGTATAACAAGCATTGGCTGCGTGGCAGAGGTGGTGATCAAAATATTTTATACAAACATTTTGGCTTAATTCTTTGCTCCCTATAATATTATGACCAGCCTGGGCTAAGGTATGTACACCACCGGCCCATTTGTTTCTCATTTTGGGGCCGGGCCATAGTGATTCCCCGGTCCACTTGTCAAGCCGGGTTTGGATAAAGTTAAAACGAGCAACAAAGTTAGCTGTGCCCACTATAAAGCGTAAAGAGCGCAGCCAAGCTTTACTCCAGGATAGGGCAACCACCAGCTCTGCCTCAGGCTCACAATATTGCTTAATTAAAGTTGGCCCCCGCATGAAGTGATCAGGCGGGCAATTGAATGCTCGTTTGTCTTGCATATACCGTTCAGCAGCTTCAGCAAACACAATCTCGCCGGCAGAATTTACAATAGCTATGGCCGGATCATGAAATGTTGCCGCTAAACCAACATAGTATCTTTTTATACTCATTGCTCTTTACCCCATTCTCACCGTCATTTGCAGCGCAAGTTGTCCAGCATCTCGGAGATGCTACCCAAGCCATCCCACCCCAAATCAGGTCGAATTTTCGCAAAACAGCCCATCTGCCCCTAAAAATGGGCCCATTATTGGAGAAGCCGGGAAAATCCATTAGGCTTCAGCCATGGGATGAAAGGCCAGAATCTTTTGCCCACCTGTGCTCAAGTCGGCTTCTCCCTGGAGAAACCCATTGAGCTGGCTGAAGCCCAAGACGTTTACGCTTGGGTTTCTCACCCCCAAATTCAAGACCCCAAATCGGACTATTGGGGTGTTTTTCACCCGCCAAGCAACCCAAACCAGCACCTGACCGCAGTCAGATGCGTCTCAAGCAGCTGCCTCCTGAGGCCAGGGTGTCATCCGGAACCTGAGCAACTCGCCCAGAGTCCAAAGCTGATCCGTCGACTCTGCGGCCATCGCCGGTGTCCGGTGCTGCCACTTCTGGGTCGAAGGTTCCATCGCAGTCAGACACAAACTGGTGTGCGGTAATACAAAATTGTAATAAGTTTGAGCCAACATACATTGGCAGCTGTTGTATCGCCGGTCCATCAACCAATTTCGCTTATTCTTCCCAATTGCGGGCGGTTTGACTCGATTTTCTCTTCGCTCTCAACCACTCAATCATCGCTTTCGCTTTTTTCACCGCTTTGCGCTCCTTTTCGTCCGCAGGCTCGGCCCAGGGTTGGGTCACGCCCCAGGTTATCTTGCCGCTGAGGGGTGGCTCCGGATACGCGCCGGGGTCGTACAAGGAATAACTCTGAAACTCCACTGGACTTTCTTGATAGCACGACCAAACCGCTTTCCTGATTAGCTCTGGGTCTCCCTCGAATTGCAGGTCGATCAGCGAAACCTGTTCTCGGAAACGTTCAATTAATTCCAGCGGCAAATTGAACAAAACAGGATGGTGGGCGTCTGTGCCGATGATGCGCTTCTTTTCATCTACGCCGTTAAGCATCAACGCTTTCAAAGCCTCTCCGGTTGAATGTCCCGGAGATTCCGGGCCACCTAAAATCAAATAACGGATATTGGGATTGGCGACAATGTTGCATATCATCTTCTCGAAACCAATGTTGGGGGTTTGCACCGTACCAGAGAGGGCGGCTCCGCTTTCTATGCCGGCTCTGACCAGTCGCTCGATATCTGGCGGTATCTTGTCGGCATCGCAGTTCAAGATTATGGCGATGGCGACAGGAGAAAAATCATTACCCCTGACATATCTGCCTTCTTCCGGGGGATAATCCGGATGTGGTTTTGTTTTTTGCATACTTCACTCTCATACGAAACCATTTTGGATTTTAGATTTTAGATTTTGGATTGGGGACTCCTTTCCACTCCCTCGCTCCTGTAAGTGAAACGTTGCTCCTCTGCAGGTTTCATACCGGGCGTATGGCGCGGGGAAAAAAGTGGAGGGACACCGGCTATGCTTGCATAGCACACACCCCCCGCGCCATCGGCGGCTCCTATCTCAATTGCTCAATATGTGGTATGTTTTTAGCAAACAAAAACGGCACTTTTGCTGTTCCATATTCGTACAACTCATTTAGGATGACTATAGGAGAGAGCCTATCACCCACAGCCGCACGGCTGAGCCGCAGCTGCACTGGCGGGAACACGCTCCTGCTTGCTGCTTTCCTGCACCACATTCCCAGCTTGAGTGCCGTTGTCATCGTTGCAGCCACAGTCATCATCGCAATCGCTGTCTGCTTTGGCCTCAATCGGCTGAGTGGCGGCTTTCACTGCCGTCTCTACCTTTTCTCCGGCCACTTTCTTGATGTTGCGGGCTATGCCCAATGCGGTTTGTATCTGGTGGTCGGTGGCTCCCGCCGCCTGGGCCGCCTGCAAGTGGGTTTCCAGGTTGGTCGTGCAATTGACAGCCAGGGCTGCAGCGATTGACACCAGTTCGCCGAGCAGGGATTTCTCCGAGCAGCAAGGCTCCTCGGCTACATCCCCATTGCCCAGGTGCTTTTCAGCCAGCCCGGTCATAATCTTGGTAGCGTTGTTACGTACGCACAAGGCGTCGTCTACCGCCTGGCGAATCTCGGCTTCGGTAGCCTCGGCCTCGCGCACCGCTTTGAAGTGATGTATTGTGCAGGGCTGGCAGCCGGCCGTAACAGAAGCGCCGACGGCAATCAGTTCTTTTTCTTTTTGGGTTAATCGTCCATTGGTTGACATTTTGTTTATAGCTCCTGTTTTTAGGTTATTGGAGAAGCCGGGAAAACCCCTTATGCTTTAGATAGGGGATGAAAGGCCAGCATCTTTTGCCCATCTGTGCTCAAACCGGCTTCTCCTTGGAGAAACC
>PJEL010002587.1_pt1 | contig 16368 bp, 16 predicted proteins | sample 1853271 | NCBI WGS metagenome assembly PJEL01 (sample SAMN08108733, study PRJNA415343) | Invertebrate metagenome, whole genome shotgun sequencing project. | host: Globobulimina | place: Sweden: Gullmar Fjord | collected 2015-08
ATTGCCCTAGCGGTAGGGGAGCCACCTGCAACCAAAGGTTATCCACCTTCAGTATTTTCAAAATTACCTCAGTTAGTTGAACGAGCAGGCAATGGCGGAGAAGGTCAGGGCTCAATCACTGCTTTTTATACGGTATTAACAGAAGGGGATGATTTACAAGACCCTATTGCTGATGCCGCGCGTGCTATTTTAGATGGTCACGTGGTTTTATCTCGAGAGCTAGCGGATGCGGGTCATTACCCCGCTGTTAATATTGAAGGCTCTATCTCACGGGTTATGCCTATGGTGACCAGTGAAGATCACCAAGAATTAGCTAAGAAGTTAAAACAAATGTATGCACTTTATCAGCAAAATAAAGACTTGATAGCTATCGGTGCTTATACCAAAGGTAATGATCCTCGTATTGACCAAGCAATTAACGTACTACCCGTTATTAATTTCTTTTTACAGCAAAAAATTAATGAAGTGATCCCCTATGATCAGAGCATTGCTCAACTGCAAGAAATTATTGCGGCGGCACATGCTCACAATAATCAGCAACAGTAATGCTAATTTGTCGATATTAAAGAGAACGCAACATGGCAATGAAACAATTAGATACCATCTTAAAATTTGAACAAGACAACGAGCAACGTTGTGCTGATCAATTAAAAGTTGCTGAAAATGAATATCAACAAAATATCATTCGTTTACAAGGTGTTGCTGATTACCGTTTAGAATATATGAAACGATTAAGTCAACGTGCTGAGCAAGGCCTAGATAGTGCGACTTACAGCCATTACCATGCCTTTATTGCCAAGCTAGATACTGCATCCAAGCAAGTTGAAATAGCAATGAGACAATCCAAGGCACTAGTTGAGCAAAGTAAGGGAATATGGCTCAAACAAAGGCAAAAAGTAAAAGCGGTTGAGTTATTGCGTAATAAACGATTGAAAAAAATAGCCATCGCCGCAGAAAAAACCGAGCAAAAAATGTTTGATGAAATAGCCACTCAACAATATATTCGCCGCTCTATACGATAATCTCTTCTTCAAAATAATCTTTGTTTTTTGGTAACTGGAATGATTATTGCTCTACTTTTCTAGTAAAGAGATCGTCATAAGCGAGTAAATAGCTAAGAAAGCGATTAAATGAAAATACTAAGCGTTAAAGATTAATAATATTACGCGTGTTTTTTATCAATGTAGCCAATTTTAACTATTGGGATGATTATGCAACCAGTAAATGTTTTACCTACTTTTGTATCGCAAGATGCTGATTTAAAGACTAAAGAATCCTTAGCCTCTGCAGAAGCGGGTAAGAAAGAGTCTGAGTTTTCTCGTTTGGTCGATAAGCATGTCGATGATGAAAAAACGGCAACTACTCCAACGGAGCCTAAATCAGTAATTGAACCTGCAACGGCAAGTAGTGGTAAGACAATTGCCGCAAACGGCAAAAATGACAGTGCTCTGAATAACACACGCCAAGAAAGTGACTCGAAAAATGGTACTGCGGTAAATGAAGATAGTAAAAATGATAACAAAGCCGCTGAAGTCATAGCAAAAGAAAAAGAAAGCAATCTAACAAGCAAAGACGATCTAACCGACAGCAAGGCGCTAGATGAATCTGAACAGTTTATTTCATTGTTATATAACAGTGATAAAACCCTAACCAATACTGACGATAAAGCTAAGCTGACAGGGCAAGCGAATCAACAAGAAAATTCGGTGAACAATAATACAATCGATGTTCTTACTGGAATAGCTAGTAATAAAGAAAGTTCAGCTAATACCGATGAAGGCAATGTAGTCGGTGACCGAAGCAATTCAGCATTGTTAACGGATCACAAATTAAAGGCCTTTTCAAAGGATGAATTACTTGCTCGAGCCCAACTAAAGGGCAGTAATGCTTTCGCGCAACAACCAAGTGAGCAAATCCTTAAAGACTATCAACAGTTATTGCAATCAAAGCAAGTCACACTAAACAATCAAAGTATAACAAGCGAACAGCTTAGTAAGTCTCAGTTAGCCAATGGGCAATTAGAAAATGAAAAATTGGCTAATATGCAACTGCAAGGTAATAAAATATCTGATCTTGCTGTAACTGTAGCCCAAGCGAGCAAAGGTTTACTTAACGAACGAGTAGATACAGGCCTTTATCAATTACCTGTAGAGCCTATCGGCAAAGATAAACAAAGCCTTGATGGTTTAGCGCTTTCAGGCAAAGAATCAGCAATTAACAAGAGTGAAAAGGGCAGTGAAAAAGCATCTTTGTTATCTGCTAAAGCATTAGCGGATGTAAGCTCACAATTAGCCGCTAAAACAAAACAAGAACCAGTTGACACTGATGGCAGTATTTCCAATAAGGCAGCGGAGCTGTTAAATAATAAAGCCAGTGATGGTGAAGGCAAACTTATTGAAACTAAGAGCACCTCGCCCTTAAGTCAAACTAACCTAGAAAAAATGAATGGTGAACGTACCTCACAATCGATAGTGATAAATGAAGCTATTAACAAAGAACAACCTTTAGGCGCTCAGATAAAGCAACCGGCAATGACGAGCGCACAATTACAAGCAGTACAGCAACTTCAAGCACAACAAAAAGAACAAGTAGTAAATAATGAATCATCACCAGTTGATGATGCTACGGCTGAATATGACTACGCGGACTCGTTGAATTTGTCTGAGCAAAAGGTTAAGGAACAAGGCACTAATATCGGCAGTAAAATTACAGACAATGTTGCTGCACGTTCTGTTGCTGATATACAAAGTCAAACAATACAAGCGAACCAAATAAAGCAAAATAATGATGCATATATTGAGCATCAAGCATCTGAAGTGTTAAATCATAATGTTGCTAGCGATACAGCACAAATTCAAAAAAATAATGTTCAGCTTCAACAAGAGACTATATCCATTTTCAAGAAAGACTTTGCTGATGCGGTAAAAGATAAAGTCATGGTCATGATCAACCAGAAGCTACAACAATTTGATATTTCTTTAGACCCACCAGAATTTGGCAATATGCAGGTGCGTGTTAATTTACAGGGCGAGCAAGCAGCGGTTAACTTTGTCGTGCAAAATCAGCAAGCAAAAGATGCGTTAGAACAAAATATGCACAAATTAAGAGAAATGCTTGCAGAGCAAGGTGTTGATGTTGGCGGGGCAAATGTTGAACAACAAGATCAACAACAAAGTAATGAAGAAAATAGCTTAGGGCAAGATAAAAATACTTCATCATTGTCCGCGAACCAAGAAGAAGCAGATAACGTTAAGCACTTGTTATCGGCAGAATTGTTCGATTCTTCTGCAACTGGCGTTGATTACTATGCTTAATTGAGGAAAATGAAGTTAAGTTGATGAAAACACATTGGCTCAAAGACTATTCAAGGATATAGTCTAACCATTAATACTTAGTTCATAGTAAATCAATACTATGTCATTAATTAGTCACTATTATTATCACAATTTATGACTGAAATATTTAAAGGGTTCACATGGCAGATGAAAAAGCTAAAGAAGGTGAGTTAGAGCTAGATAACTCAGGTAAAAAGAAAAAATTGATCATAATCATAATTGCCGTTGTTGTGTTACTTGGCGGTGGTGGAGCAGGTTATTTCTTCTTTATGGACGGTAGTGATAGTGGCGCAAGCCAAGAGCAGTTAGATGCCGCTTTAGATAGTGACAGTGGTGATAGTGCTGCAGCTAAAGTTGATTCTGGCGCTAAACTAGGCACAGCATTGTATGTGCCGATGCCAAGGCCATTTCGTTTTAATGTACCAGGTGCTGCGCGAGATCGCTTTGTTGAGATACGAGTGCAATTGTTAGTACGCGGTGGTGATAATGAAGAAAATGCCAAGATGCATATACCACTGATAGAAAGTACTTTGCTTGGTATTTTTTCACAAGCTAATGCTGATGATTTAGCAACAAGTGCCGGAAAAATATCTTTAAAACAACAGTCGTTAGCGGCTGTACAGAAAATTATGACAGATGTTGAAGGTGATAAAACCGTAGAAAAAGTGCTTTTCACTGGTTTTGTCATGCAGTAGTTAGCTGAGCGCAGTGGTTAAATTGATTTTAATCTACAGTGAATTTTAATAAACATTAAACAGCATAAATAAAAAGAGACTATCGAGTGAGTGATTTATTATCCCAAGACGAGATTGATGCCTTATTACATGGTGTCGATGATGTTGAAGAAGAAGAAATAGTTGAGGATGTCGTGCAATCACGAGATGGCACCTCTGATTATGACTTTTCTTCACAAGATCGTATTGTACGTGGCCGAATGCCTACGTTGGAGATGGTTAATGAACGTTTTGCTCGTCATATGCGTATTAGCTTATTTAACATGATGCGTCGTACGGCTGAAGTGTCGATTAATGGTATTCAAATGATTAAGTTTGGTGAGTACATACATACCTTGTTTGTACCTACCAGTTTGAATATGGTGCGTTTTCGTCCTTTAAAAGGCACGGCACTTATTACCATGGAAGCTCGCTTAGTCTTTATCTTAGTAGATAACTTTTTTGGTGGTGATGGCCGATATCATGCCAAAATTGAAGGGCGTGAATTTACCCCGACAGAGCGCCGTATTATTCAAATGCTGTTGAAGCTTATCTTCGAAGATTACAAGGAAGCATGGTCACCAGTGATGGATGTTTCCTTTGAGTATTTAGACTCTGAAGTTAACCCTTCAATGGCAAATATTGTTAGCCCAACAGAAGTGGTTGTTATTAGTTCATTTCATATTGAACTAGACGGTGGTGGTGGTGATTTCCATATTGCTTTGCCTTACTCAATGCTTGAGCCTATCCGTGAATTACTTGATGCCGGTGTGCAAAGTGATAAAGAAGATACCGATATGCGCTGGTCTAAAGCATTACGTGATGAAATCATGGATGTGCCAGTTACTATTAATACTAAGTTTATTGAGGTTGATATTCCGTTAAGCCAAGTGATGGAATTACAAGCGGGTGACATTATCCCCATTGAAATGCCTGAGCATATTACCGTGCTTATTGAAGACCTACCAACCTATAGGGCTAAGTTAGGCCGCAGCCGAGATAATCTTGCGCTGAAAATAGAATCGAAAATTAAAAGACCAGAGTCAGCTAAATCTGAATTAACAATCCTAACTAAAGGTGGTAAACGCCTTGATAGCGATGCAGAGCTTCACCTGCTAGAAGATGACTTATAAGCTGCTTATTAAGCAGTGAAAGTTGACCTATTTGAACAAAATTATAAATTGAGGCCAGTGGTATGAGTGACGATAAAGATGAAGACCTAAGTATGTGGGATGAGGCGCTAGATGAACAAGCGGAAGCAAGAGAAGCTGCTGAAACTGTTGAGCTAGAAGAGCTAACTGAAGATGAATCTCCTATTACCGGTGAAGAAAAGCGTAAGCTTGATGCTATTTTAGATATTCCTGTTACTATCTCGATGGAAGTAGGTCGAAGTAATATTAGTATTCGTAACTTATTACAATTGAACCAAGGCTCTGTAGTTGAGCTAGACCGCGTAGCGGGTGAGTCTCTTGATGTATTAGTTAACGGTACTTTAATAGCTCATGGTGAGGTAGTTGTTGTAAACGATAAGTTTGGTATTCGTTTAACTGATGTTGTTAGCCAAGTTGAACGTATTAAAAAGTTAAAATAGATAAATTTTAAAGTATTAGTTTATTGGTATTAGATAATAGGCATAGATATTCACCCATATGATGATAAACATATTACGCACATTTCTACTTCTTAGTTGTTATTTACTTTCTTCGCTGGTATTTGCTCAAGATAATGTCGTTGAAAAAAAACTAGATAACTCAGTCGCTGTAGCAGAAAATGTGGCAGGTAATAGTGAACCACAAACCAAGATAAAATCATTAGCTACTCTTGAGCGAAATATTGCCAATAGGCCACCCGAAGTAGGCAAACATGTTATGGCTAATATGGATGCTGGCAGTATGATTATCTCTTTGTTAATGGTATTAGCTTTAATCATTATCTGTGCTTTTGTACTTAAGCGTTTTAATCTTACTCAGCAAAGTGTCAGCCAACTTAGAGTCGTTACTAGCTTATCACTTGGCGCTAAAGAACGTGTGATGGTTGTTCAAGTAGGAGAGCAGCAATTGCTGTTAGGAGTTACTGCTCAGAAAATAACACTGTTGGAAACGTTAGCTGAGCCATTAGCTGAGGCTAAGATGAATACCGCAGAGTTACCCAAAAATTTATTATCCTTCTTATCAAGCAAGAAACTGTAATAGCAGTTCGAAACAATACCTTTGATAAGAAACGTCATCAGCATTATTTTAATTTAACTTGTTAAATAGGGAACATCAGGGAATCATGAAAAGAATCTTGTTATTCATCATCATAACTTTATCCTTGCTTAGCATTAGTTTCGGAGCTTTTGCGGAAGACTTGTCATTATCAGCACTAACCCTCACAACTAACCCCGATGGCTCACAAGAGTACTCTGTAAATTTACAGATATTGATTTTTATGACTGCGCTGAGTTTTATTCCTGCTGCAGTTATAATGATGACTTCTTTTACGCGTATTGTCGTGGTAATGGCTATTTTACGACAAGCATTTGGCTTGCAGCAAACACCGTCCAATCAAGTCATCATAGGCTTAACCCTCTTTATGACATTGTTTATTATGACGCCCGTTTATAATCAAATTGATAAAACAGCCATACAGCCTTATTTATCAGAGCAATTAACATCTACTGAAGCTATTAGCTTGGGTAAGGTGCCATTGCGTGCTTTCATGTTAGAGCAAACTCGTGTTAAAGATCTTGATACCTTGGCAGCAATGGCTGGCATTGAAGCTGTAGATAAACCAACTGATTTGCCTATGACGGTCATTATTCCAGCCTTTATTATCAGTGAATTAAAAACAGCATTTCAAATCGGTTTTATCTTGTTTATTCCGTTTTTGATTATTGATTTGGTTGTTGCAAGTATATTGATGGCTATGGGTATGATGATGCTTTCACCTATGATTGTCTCCTTGCCTTTCAAGCTTATGCTTTTTGTTCTAGTCGATGGCTGGAATTTAGTGATAGGAACTATAGCGACAAGCTATGGTATGGGAAATTAGCCAAGTCTTATTTAAAATTTATATAAGTGTTTAATCAATAGGTAAGTATAAGAGAGTAGCTTATGGGACCAGAGATTTATGTAGATATGCTAGGTGATGCGTTATTACTCGTCATCTTGCTGGTTTGTGCCATTATCTTACCTAGTTTAGCGGTAGGCTTGATGGTTGCAGTATTCCAAGCGGCAACCTCGATCAATGAGCAAACCTTAAGTTTTTTACCTCGATTAATTGTAACCTTACTTGCTTTAATTATTGGCGGGCATTGGCTGGTACAAAAGGTGATGGATTTTACTATTCGATTAATTGCCAGCATCCCAAGTGTCATTATCTAAATGTGTCCCTTTAATCATGAACGTTAATTACTTTGCTCCAGGTTTAGGGTAATGGAGTTTACTGAAACCGTTATTAATCAATTTATGGCGGACTTTATTTTGCCATTTAGCCGCATATCTGCGCTTGTTATGACCATGATAGGTTTTAGCGCAAAAACTATTCCGATGCGTGTAAAACTCTTTTTATGTGTAACGGTTACCGTTGCTATCATGCCTGCTATTCCTCCGGTGAAAAACATTGACTTAATGTCTTTTGGTACCGCAATCTTGCTTGGTCAGCAAATGATTATAGGTATGATGCTCGGCTTTGTTACTGTGATGGTAGTTAATACCTTTACCCTTGCAGGACAAATTATTGCCATGCAATCAGGTCTTGGTTTTGCTTCTTTAGTTGATCCCGCAAGTGGCATGAATGTACCTGCTATTGGGCAATTTTTCCTAATCCTATCATCATTGCTCTTTTGGGTTATGGACGGACATTTGGCTTATTTGCAGTTTGTAGTAGCAAGCTTTGAAACCTTGCCTATTCCGACAGAGCATTTATCAAGCATTAAGTATCGTGAAGTGGTTGAGTGGGGAAGTTGGATGTTTGCAACTGCTTTGTCGCTTGCATTAGCGCCAATAACGGCCATGTTATTAATCAATTTCTCTTTTGGTATTATGACTAGGGCTGCGCCACAACTTAATATATTTGCCATAGGTTTCCCTATTACCATGATGGCTGGTTTGCTTATTATGTGGCTAACGTTTGGTAACTTTTTTACTCATTTTGAGTTGCAATGGCAGCGAGCACTCGATTTTAGTTGTTACCTTATAGATTGTAAGGCAACGTAAATGGCAGATTCTGATAGCGGTGAAAAAACCGAAGAACCCACGGCGAAAAAACTCACCGACGCCCGAAAAAAGGGGCAAATAGCACGCTCTAAAGATTTAGGTACTTTTTTTGTTTTGGTAGGTAGTGCTTGTGCCATGCTGTTAATGGGTAGCTCTTTAGCTACAGCAATGGCTAATATGATGGGTCACCTCTTTAGCATTAGCCGCGCAGAAGCCTTGGACGTTAATGCTTTATTTAAAGTCATTAATGATGGTGTTTATCAGGTGTTAACACCATTGCTGTGGATATTTTTTATTATTATGTTGGCTGCTTTTATTGGTAATACTTTACTGGGTGGTATGAGTTTTTCATGGGAAGCAATGGCGCCTAAAGCGAGTAAACTTTCTCCGATAGCAGGCTTTAAACGAATGTTTGGTGTACAAGCTGTTGTAGAATTTATCAAATCGGTTTTAAAGTTTTTTGTGGTATTTATTGTCGCTTTTTTATTACTCAGTGGTTTGTTTGAGGAAATTCTAGGCTTAAGTAGGGAAACCATACCAACAAATTTTGGCCATGCGGTCACCATGTTACTGTGGATGTTTTTGGTGTTGGCGCTCTCAATAGGCATCATCGTTGTTATTGATGCGCCTTATCAGGTTTGGAACCATAATCGCCAACTAAAAATGACCAAGCAGGAAATTAAAGATGAACATAAAAGTACAGAAGGTAGTCCTGAAATTAAAGGACGTATTCGTCGGACTCAATATGAAATGTCGCAGCGAAGAATGATGCAAGATGTGCCAGATTCGGATGTGGTTATTACCAATCCAACTCATTTCTCAATTGCACTTAAATATGATGCTGCTGTGGGTGGTGCACCGGTATTATTAGCGAAAGGTGTTGATGAAATGGCGCTGCATATTCGAACTATTGCTAAAGAACATCAAGTAGAAATAATTCAATCACCGGCTTTAGCACGGTCACTTTATTATACTGCTGAAGTAGGTGATGATATTCCAGAAGAGCTGTTTGCGGCTGTTGCTCAGGTATTAGCTTTTATTTTTCAGCTTAATGAACACAAAAAAGGCAATGCAAAAAAACCAATTCCTGTCGCCAAAGAGTTACCTATACCTGATGACTTTAGGTATTAATATTTTGTAATAATTGCTTAATAACTTAATCATCACCTAAAGTTCTACAATCACCAGGTCATATAGCTTATCTATCTAAAGTGATTATTTATTAATATTCATCATAATCACTGATTACAACGAATAAAACACCCCAAAACTAAATAGAGGCAACTACTTCTTTTGGTACGAGAATTGCAATTTCATTGACACTGTCAAAAAAACATCATGAAGTAGTAATGCAATTAGCCGCTTATTTTAATCAGTTTGATAAATCAAAATTACGCCATTTTACCGGCTTAGGTACACCATTATTGGTGATGGCTGCCCTAGGTATGGTTATTTTGCCAATGCCTGCTTGGTTATTAGATATCCTATTTTCTTTTAACATTGCACTGTCTCTTGTGGTGTTACTTATTACCGTTTACACCCTAAAACCACTTGAATTTGGCTCTTTTCCGGCAGTTTTATTAGTCGCAACTATTTTGCGATTAGCGTTAAATGTTGCAAGTACCCGGGTAGTTTTATTAGAAGGCCATGAAGGCCCAGAAGCCGCTGGTAAAGTGATTGAAGCTTTTGGCTCTGTTGTTATTGGTGGAAACTATGCGGTTGGTTTAGTAGTATTTTTAATATTGATTATTATTAACTTTGTTGTAGTTACCAAAGGTGCTGGTCGAATCGCTGAAGTGACAGCACGCTTTACTTTAGATGCTATGCCAGGCAAACAAATGGCTATTGATGCTGATTTAAATGCTGGTTTTATAACACAAGAGCAAGCTAAGGAACGCCGCACTGAAGTTACTAGTGAAGCTGACTTTTATGGTTCAATGGATGGTGCTAGTAAATTTGTTAAGGGTGATGCTATTGCTGGTATTCTTATATTATTCATCAATATTGTCGGTGGCTTAATTATTGGTATGGTTCAGCATGATTTAACTTTTGATCGTGCAGTTGAAATTTATACTTTACTAACTATTGGTGATGGTCTGGTAGCTCAAATTCCCGGCTTATTGTTATCTGTAGGAACCGCGATTGTTGTTACCCGTCAAAATACCGCCCAAGATATGGGTGAACAAGTTAGCAGTCAATTAGGTCAAGAAAAATCATTGTATATTGCTGCTGGCGTAATGTTTGTTATGGGTGTTATTCCTGGTATGCCACACTTTGTGTTTTTATTGTTTGCTGCAATTATAGCCGCAAGTGCATTCTTTGGCGCTAAAAACAAAGAAAGCAAAGCCTTAGAGTTGGAAAAGGTAGCGCAAGAAGAACAAGTTCAGCATCAGCAAAAAGAAGAAGAAGTTAAAGAGCTTGATTGGGATGATGTTAATCATGTTGACGTTATAGGATTAGAGATTGGTTATCGCTTGATTCCTTTAGTTGATAAAGCCCAAGGTGGTGAACTACTGAGTCGCATCAAAGGTGTTCGTAAGAAGTTATCGCAGGAGTTTGGTTTTTTAGTACCAGCAGTACATATTCGTGATAATTTAGACTTAGATCCCAACAGTTATCAAATATCATTAATGGGAGTTGTTGTCGGCACCGCACAAATTCGTCACGACCAAGAACTTGCTATCAACCCTGGACAAGTATTTGGCACGCTTGAAGGTACGACGACAAAAGATCCTGCTTTTGGTTTAGATGCTACTTGGATCAATCAAAATCAACGTGAACAAGCTCAAACGCTTGGTTATACCGTTGTCGACTCAGCTACAGTACTCGCCACTCATTTAAGTCAAATACTAACCAATAATGCCGCACAGTTGCTAGGTCATGAAGAAGTACAAAACCTATTAGACTTACTTGCCAAAAATTACCCTAAATTGGTGGAAGGTTTTATTCCAGAGACTTTGACCTTAGGTACTGTAGTGAAAGTGTTGCAAAGTTTGATGAATGAAGGTGTTGCAGTAAGAGATATGCGCTCTATCGTTCAAACCCTTGTTGAGTATGGTCCAAAAAGTCAAGATGCTGAGGTATTAACAGCAGCAGTACGTATTAGTTTGAGAAAGTTTATTGTTCAAGACCTTGTTGGCGGTGCACAAGAAGTACCTGTCATAACTTTGGCTCCTGAACTGGAACAAATGTTGCATCAGTCTATGCAAATGGCAGGAGATGATGGCGCCGGTATTGAGCCTGGTTTAGCAGAGCGCTTACAGCAATCATTAACTGAAGGAGCAAACCAGCAAGAAATGGCTGGAGATACTCCAATATTATTAACGTCAGGAATTCTGCGACACGTTTTGGCTAAGTTTGTTAAATATACTATTCCAAGTTTACGTGTGATTTCTTATCAAGAAATTCCGGATGATAAACAAATTAAAATCGTTAGTGCTATCGGTCAATAGGGTCAATAGGGCAATAACAAATAGTTAACTTATGCTGTGCATGGGATAACTTAGTGTTAAAAAGAGGTTGGGTATGAAGATTAGACGTTTTGTTGCCAGAGATATGCGTACTGCATTAGCTCAGATAAAAGAAGAGCTTGGTGTTGATGCAGTTATTATGTCGACTAAGAAAATTCCTGAGGGTGTAGAGTTAATGGCTGCCGTTGATTACAATCAGGCAGTGCCACCAGCACAACTTTCTGAAAATAGCAGCCAAGATTCTGCTACTAACTCTGCCACGAACTCTACAGAGAACACTGGTAGAGAAGTCAGTAATGATGTAGTTAGTTTAGGTCAACAACAAGCAGCTCATCATGATGCTCCTGTAGCTAACGAAGCGTTAACAGTGAAAGCACCCGCTGATAGTTTATCAGCATTACTGAATCGTCAGGTTCAACAACCGGCTACTCAGCAACAACAAACTCAGCAATCCCCTAGCAGCCTGAATGATGCGAGTATTGAACAGCAGCTTAAAAACTTCACCGATAGGCTCACTCATTCAACAACAGACGTTTTAAGTCAAGACAATCAAGAAATAGTAGGGACAGGACAAGATAACTTTAATGACGACATTACTGCTGATGCCGGTGTAAATACATCGATGAACAGTCCTTTAGCGACGGGCATTAATAATGATGCAACGGTCTCATCACAAGACTTTGTTAAAATGCAGCAAGAAATGGCTTCCATTCGTTCATTACTTGAGCATCAAGTATCAGGATTAATGTGGCAAGATATGGCTCAAAAGGATCCACAAAGAGCAGTATTGGTGAATCGTTTACTAGCTCTGGGTTTAAATGAGCAAATTGCCGACCAAATAGCAGGTTATGTTCCTGAGCAATCACATGAAAAGCAAGCATGGCAACAGGCGACACAACTTATTGCTCAACAAATAAACACCACTCAAAATGATATTATTCATCGTGGTGGTGTTGTTGCCCTTGTTGGACCAACAGGAGTAGGTAAAACGACTACCATTGCAAAACTTGCTGCGGGTTTTGCGCAAGTGCATGGAAGCGATCAAGTCGCGCTTATATCAACGGATACTTTCCGTATTGCGGGGTTTGAACAATTAGCAACCTACGGAAAGATTATTGGTTGTCAGGTTAGTCTTGCTAAAGATGCAAAGGCTTTAGATGTTTTATTGCAGCAATTCTCTAAAAAGAAATTAATTTTGATAGATACCGCAGGTATGGGACAACGAGATCTCCGTTTAGCTGAACAATTAACCGCCCTTGTTTCAAATGCGCGGGTCAGAATAAGAAATTATTTAGTGTTAGCGGCCAACTCGCAACAAGCAGTAATGCAAGAAAACGTAGATCGCTTTAAAAAAGTACCATTATCGGGGTGTATTTATACTAAACTTGACGAAAGTATCAGTATTGGCGAAATAATTACAACTTCGATTCAAAATGGCTTACCAATAGGTTATCTTACTGATGGACAAAGAGTTCCAGAAGACATTAAAGTTGCAAATGCTGAGAAATTAGTTACTCTTGCAGATAAGATGGCAACTAAGTCAGTGAAGAATAATGTCAGTGTATTTCGGTCGATGCCTGTAGCACCTGCCGCAACCCTATAAGACTCTAGCTAAATAGATATAATTAAAAGTAATAAATAAATGATAGATCAAGCGAGCGGCTTAAGAAAGATGCAAGATTTACAGCAAGTTAAAGTAGTGGCAGTGTCAGGTGGTAAAGGTGGTGTTGGTAAAACAAATACCTCACTGAATACGGCTATTGCTCTTGGGCAGCAAGGTAAGCGGGTTTTAGTACTCGATGCCGATTTAGGTCTTGCGAATGTTGATGTAATGTTAGGCCTAAGAGTTAAGCGTAATTTATCTCATGTCTTATCAGGGGAGTGTGAACTTGATGACATTATTATTGAAGGGCCAGCAGGTATAAAAATCATACCTGCCACATCAGGCTCTCAATCAATGGTAGATTTAACGCCCTCAGAGCATGCCGGACTTATTCGCGCTTTTAGTGAAATGCGAACGCAATTTGATGTACTTATCGTTGATACTGCCGCAGGTATTTCCGATATGGTGTTAAGTTTTACCCGTGCAGCACAAGATGTCATGTTAGTGGTTTGTGATGAACCTACCTCTATAACTGATTGCTACGCCTTAATGAAATTACTAAGTCGTGATCACGGTGTATTCAAATTTAAAGTTGTTGCCAATATGGTTCGTAGTCCTAAAGAAGGCCAGCAGCTATTTGCCAAATTAACTAAAGTGACTGATAGGTTTCTTGATGTGGCTATAGAGTTAGTTGCTGTTATTCCATTTGATGAAAATATGCGGAAATCTGTACGGAAGCAACAAGTTATCGTTGAAGCTTATCCTCAATCACCAGCTTCATTAGCCTATATAGATTTAGCAAAAAAAGTCAGTCAATGGCCCATTCCTAAGCAAGCCTCAGGACATTTAGAATTTTTTATTGAACAGTTACTAGCCAATTAACTGAGCAATATAGCAATACTTCAGTGAGAGCATTATTACGTGGTAAAAGCGAATAGCTACAATAATCAAATCAATAAAACAGCTTTGCTTGAACAACACACTGTTTTAGTTAAACGCATTGCCTATCATTTATTGGCAAGGCTACCTGCAAGTGTTCAAGTCGATGATTTAATACAATCAGGTATGATTGGCCTATTTGAAGCAGCTAATAACTTTGATAACAGCAAAGGTGCAAGCTTTGAAACGTTTGCCGGAATTCGAATTCGTGGCGCTATGTTAGATGAAATACGTCGCGGTGATTGGACACCACGTTCTGTTCATAGGAACAGTCGTATGATTAGTGAAGCAATTAAACAGCTTGAAGCACAATTTGGACGAGATGTTTCTGATATTGAAGTTGCTGAAAAACTTGATATTTCATTAAATGACTACCATCATATATTAAGTGAAGTGAGTACAGGAAAAATACTCGGCATTGATGACCTCGGTGTCAGTGAAGATGCGATTAAACTTAGTGAAGATTGTATTGCAGATGATCCATATCAAAGTATTGAGCAAAGTGCATTTAAAAAAGGCTTAGCTCAATGCATTAAGTCTTTACCAGAGCGAGAAGCTTTAGTACTGTCTTTGTATTATGATGAAGAGCTGAATTTACGTGAAATAGGGCAAGTGCTCGATGTGAGTGAATCACGTGTAAGTCAAATTCATAGCCAAGCAATGCATCGTTTAAAAGCACGTATGCAATCTTGGCAAAGTTAGCTAAGCTGATAATAAATTAGCAGTAGTTAGCGTAAAATTATACAAATACCTTGTTGGGTACATAATAAACACAATAAAAAACTAATTAATTTTGAATGTTTCGCCGGAGGGTGCCTTGGATAAAAATATGAAAGTGCTTGTTGTTGATGATTTTTCAACCATGAGACGTATAGTGAAAAATTTGTTGCGCGATTTAGGGTTCACCAACATTCAAGAAGCTGATGATGGCAGTACTGCTTTGCCAATGCTTCAAGGTGGTGATTTTGACTTTGTTGTGACTGACTGGAACATGCCTGGCATGCAAGGCATAGATTTGCTTAAAGCGATCCGAGCTGATGCTAGTCTATCTCACATTCCTGTATTGTTAATTACAGCTGAAGCAAAAAAAGAGCAAATCGTTATGGCAGCTCAAGCAGGTGTTAATGGCTATATTGTTAAACCATTTACAGCCGCAACATTAAAAACTAAGTTAGATAAGATTTTTGAGCGCTTAGCTTAATGTGCTGGCTTTTAGCTAACAAACAATAGTTAGTTAAATTTAAGGTATTAATAAATATTCTATTAAGGACTTTGCATGAGTATAGCTATGACGGGGCGGATCTCTTTAGAGCAAGCTAGATCCTTGGTTGTGTTTTTAGAGACAGGTCAGCAAGATGCAGCAGATGCTGTTATTGCAGAGATTCAAAATCCAATTAATTCTGAGCTTTTTGCTGAAATTGGTAAATTAACGCGCCAGCTTCACGACTCTTTAACAAATTTTCAACTTGATTCTAGATTGAATGATCTCGCAACGGCAGATATCCCCGATGCAAAAGAGCGATTGAATTTTGTTATTACCAGAACGGAAGAAGCGGCTAATAAAACCATGGATGCTGTTGAGGCAATCTTCCCTGTTGTTGATACTATCGCAGAGCAAGTCGCGGCAGTTAATCCTTTGTGGACCAAATTGATGAATAATGAATTAGACTTGAAAGAGTTTAAGTCATTATGTGTTGATATCGATACTTTATTAAAAAATACCGGTAAAGAAACTCAGCATATCCATAGCCTCATGACTGATGTCTTAATGGCACAAGATTTCCAAGATTTAACTGGACAAGTTATCCGCAAGGTTATCGATTTAGTACGTGAAGTTGAAGATAGTTTAATAAATATGTTAACCGCTTTTGGTATATCAGCAGAAGCGATACAAGAGAATGCCAAACCTAAGGTGGGTGACAATCTTGTAGAAGGACCAATTGTAAATACAGATAACAGAGATGATGTAGTAGAAGATCAAGATGATGTTGATGATCTTTTATCAAGTTTAGGATTTTAATGGGAGTTACTGCATGTCTTTTGAAGCAGATGAAGAAATTTTACAGGACTTTTTAGTCGAAGCGGGTGAAATCTTAGAGTCGCTTTCAG
>PJEL010002588.1_pt1 | contig 16365 bp, 9 predicted proteins | sample 1853271 | NCBI WGS metagenome assembly PJEL01 (sample SAMN08108733, study PRJNA415343) | Invertebrate metagenome, whole genome shotgun sequencing project. | host: Globobulimina | place: Sweden: Gullmar Fjord | collected 2015-08
GCCCGATGATAATCGACTCCCCGTTCATCCGGAACGTGTCCGACACCCACGGCGCCGGGATGGCGGGCGACCCCTATGCCGATCCCACCTTCGTCGGCTGCTCGTTTATCGACAACCTGGGAGGGGGCATTGATCTCTATTTCGCGGACTCGACCCTGACAGACTGCTATTTCGAGGAAAACAGATCCGTTCTCGCGGGCGGTGCCATGAACAACTATGCCGCGGATGTCGCGATCGTTGACTGCGTATTCATCGCGAACGCTTCGCTTGATGACGGGAGCGGCGGATCTTTCTATAACGGCTCCGGAGGGGCGATACGCAACAATCAATGCAGCTCCACGATCACCGGCTGCGTCTTCAACGAGAACAGCGCTGCCTTCCAAGGCGGCGCGATCGACAACGTTATTGCGGATCTCATCGATATAACCGATTGCACATTCGCTGACAACGAAGCCGGCCAGAAGGGCGGCGCGATGCGGAACAGTGGTGGGTATTCCGGCTGTGTGTTGGCTGACTCTGCCCTCAGCGGGAACAGCGCCGCTTACTCCGGCGGCGCGGTCTACAACACGGGATATGCACACGTGTTCACGAACTGCGCCTTTGTGGCGAACACCACATTCGGCGACGGAGGGGCGATCTGTAACTCTCCCGGCGCTGATCCGATGATCTCCGACTGTCTCTTCACCGCGAATACCGCCGCAGGAGGAGGTGGGGCGGTCGCATCCGATATGGATTCCATGTCTGAAATCTTCAACTGCGAGTTCATCGACAACGCAGCAACATTTGGCGCAGCCGTCTGGAACGACGGGAATAGCGATCCGGTCATCACGGCCTGTTACTTCTCCGGCAATTCAGCTGAGTTCGGTGGGGCAATTTGCAATGGTAGTCTGAGTAGTCCGCTCCTGACCGACTGTATGTTCTCGGGTAACTTCGCCTCTTTCGATGGAGGCGCGGTCTTCGGCGATTGGTACTGCTCTTTCACGGCCGTCAACTGCCTGTTCATCCACAACTTTGCCACCAATGGCGGCGCCGCATTCAATTCAGACAGCAGCCCAACGTTCATCAACTGTACCATCGCGGAGAACACCGCTTCCGTAAGCGGTGGCGGAATCTACAACACGGGCAACAGCAATCCCACACTCGCAAATACCATCGCCTGGGACAATGTCGGTTACAGTGGAAGCATCGAGGACGCCCAGATCTCCGGCGGGAATCCGGATGTCAACTACTCATGCATCCAAGGGTGGACGGGCAACCTCGGCGGAACAGGTAACATCGGCGACGATCCCGCTTTCGTGCAGCCGGATGCAGATGATTATCGCCTCAGCTTTGATTCCCCCTGCATCGACGCCGCGGATAACACCGCCGTGCCGACTGAAATAACAACCGATCTCGCCGGCGAAGCGCGATTCGTTGATGATCCCGACACGGACGACACCGGAGTGGGCGATCCGCCCATCGTAGACATGGGAGCTTATGAGTATCAGGCCGATCAATGCCCAGCCGATGTAACCGGCGACGAAACGGTCGATGTACTCGATCTCCTCGCGATTCTCAACGCCTGGGGACAGAGCCAAGTCCCGGAAGACATCAATGGAGACGGAGTGGTGGACGTTCTGGACCTGCTGGAAGTTCTCAACGCCTGGGGCCCATGCTCATAATCACTCGCTCCCGGCCGCGAAAATACACATCCTGTCAGCGGCGGCGACGCCCTTCGCATAACGCCCCCACGCCCAATAGCACCATCACGCCCGGCGTGGGTATCCCAACCCGCCATTCGCCCATTGCCCAATCGCATGTCCCTTTAATCTCGATGCGGACAATGGTCTCGCCGGTGGCGTAGAAACCGAAGTGCGTGGCGCCCGCGTCCCCATAGGCAGAGCAAACCGCCTGAGCCTCGCCCCCGGCAGAGCCAAATGCTGTCACCTCATACATGTGCACGGCTCCGGCGCCGTTCGGCTCGATATACGCGTCAAACGCCCCTACACCGTTCATGTTCAAGTCATAGCCCATCTCGTATACGCCGTTGTTGTAGAAGACCTCCCCCGTGTACCCATGACTCCAGGAGGCCCAGCCGTAGCCGATGTGGCGCAGACTGTGGCCGGCATCGAAATCCAGCGAACCGCCGAACTCGGGTACATCGATGCTGATGACAGTTTCATAAGGCGCCCCGCCGTGAATGATCGGCGTCATCTCAACATCGAACTCATCCTCGAAAGCGTACCAGCCACCTTCCAGCGTGGTGTCACCCACGAAGCCGACAATGCTCGCGCCGGCGGTCGATGCGATGGCGGCGGCGGCCATCGCCCCGATATCAATCTTCAGCTTTTCGAGCCTCATTACCGTTTTTCCTCTGCACCATTGATAACAGGTGCGTGTTCAGTTACAACGGATCCTGCCCCGGCATACCCCCGCGACGGCGAAAAACGCCATCACCCCAGGACCCGGCACACCGACGCGCCATTCGCCGATCGCCCAGTCCCCAGTCCCCTGAATCTCGATCCGAATCAGATCCTCATCTGGCGAATAGAAGCCGAAATGCGTCGCATCGGCATACCAATGAGCCTCGTTTGTTTCGATCGTGGTCTCGCCTCCGCCCGCCCCGTATGCCGTAACCCAGAAAACGTGCGTACCCCCGTTCGGCTGAATGTAGGCATCGAATGCTCGAACTCCCACCATGTCCAAGTCATAGCCCATGAAGAGAAAACCGTTGTTGTAGAACACCTCGCCCATGTACCCATGGGACCATGATCCCCAACCATGCCCGATCTGTCTCAGGCTGTGGGCCGAGTCGAAAACAAGAGAGCCTCCGAATTCGGGAACCTCGATGCCAATGACACTGTCATAAACCGAGCCGCCGTGGATAATCGGCGTCATCTCGACATCGAACATGTCCTCAAACGCGTACCAGCCGCCTTCGAGGGTGGTATCGCCGACGAAGCCGACTATTTCGCCGTTGGCCGTCGCGGCGACAGCCATGGCCATCGCCAGGCTCGCCGATGCAATCAGCGCAGCATGACCGCCTCGTGTTTTCATTGGTCGCCCTCTCACGCTTGACCCAGAAACATTTTCCTTTTCACGCATCCCTATTCTCTCACGGGTCCCCGCCGACCACAAGGACAATCTTCGATTTCACAGGATCTTCGGCCCCAGGGCACCGATCCCCGGAAATCGGCCCCCGGAAGCGTCATTCGCCTGGCCCGACGAGGTTCCATACCCGTTTGGCGCTATTTTCCTTGACTGCCCCCGCCACGCGCGCGATCCTTTCCAATCGGCCCTTCACGGGATCCCTAAACTCGCGAGGAGAACGAAGATGGCACGCAGAACTCCTGAATCCACCCGCACCGTGCTGCTGATCGCGGCCGCGATTCCCGCACTTCTCGGCATCGCCCCGACCTCCGACGACATCATCCCCACCGACGGCATGGTAATCACCGAGGACACCACCTTCACACCGGGCACCTACAACCTTCCCAACGGCGTATCCATCGGCGCCGACGCCGTAACCCTAGATATGAACGGCGCGGAACTCGTCGGTACCGATTTCAACAACTACGGCGTCGCCTGCCTCAGCTTCGATGATGTCACTATCAAAAACGGCATCATCAACAACTACTACTACGGAGTGCGCATCAAAGGCACCGACAACCTGACCCTCCTCAACATGGACCTGTCAGGCAACTGGGTCGATCCGGACTCCCAGGGCAGCTCTCCGCCCTGGCTCAACATCAACATCGGCCCCGGCGCGCTCGGCGACCGAACCAACCTCGGCGGCGGGCTCTTCGCATACAACGCAGACAACCTCACCGTCTCCGGCTGCACCGCCCAGGACGGCGAAAACGGGTTCGACCTTTACTCCGTTACCAACAGCCTCATCACCGGCAACAACTGCTCCAACAACACCGGCTGGGGCATCCACCTCTACGAATCAACCTACAACACGATCAGCAACAACATTTGCGACAACTGCACACGCATCGGGCTCGGCGATTCCGCGGGAATGCTCCTCGTCATGAGCAGCAACAACAACGACATCATCGACAACTCATTCCAGCACTCAGGCGACGGCTTCTTCATCGGTAACGAACACGGCTGCCCCTCCAACGACAACCTCATCCAGGGCAACAACGGATCATTCGCCGGCGCAAACGCCTTCGAGGCCACCTTCTCCTCCGGTAACCAGCTCATCGATAACATCGCCGACGGCAGCAACTACGGCTTCTGGCTCGGTTACTCGCACTCCGGCAACGTGATCGCCGACAATTCCATACGCGCCAACAACACCAACGGCATCGAAATCGAGCACGGCCAGCACAACACGATCACCGGCAACACCATCGTCGGCAACGGCGGGGCCGCCATCGTCCTCCGCACCGATGGGCAAGTTCACTTCCCGCCTGATCAGTTCCCCTGCCTGGAACTCCCGAGCCAGGAAGATTCCAGCTTCTACATCATCAAAGACAACGTCATCACCACCAACTTCGGCATCGGCCTGCGCCTCGAAAACACCACCGATTCCGAAATCCTCAACAACCTCGTCGCCGGCAACATCGGCGGAACCGCCTCCAGTAACGACATCGACAACATCTGGTCCATCACACCCATCGAAGGCGAGAATATCGTCGGCGGCCCCTACCTCGGCGGTAATTACTGGGACAACTACGCCGGCGAAGACACCGATGGCGATGAAATCGGCGACACCCTCGTTCCCTACACCAACGGCGGGCAGATCGCGGCCCCCGGCGATGAGCACCCCCTTATCGGAGACCCGCAGATCGAAGAATTCGACAATCCCAAAACCCTCTGCGCACGAAACTGGATCGACCTCGGCCGCAATACCCGAACCAGCGGCGCCTTCTTTGACACCGCCAACGGCACGCACTTCGCGACCGACGGCGCTGACCTTTACCTCCTGGAAGGCGCAAACAGCAATCGCTTGAGTCGGTTCAATCCAATCACGAACCGTTACGAGCCCATGCCCGGCGCACCCGAAACCGTGTGGGACGGAGGCGGCCTCCAATACGGCTGGACGTATTACTTCGCTTCCGTCGGCATCCAGTTGAACCCCGATGGCACCGGCAAGGGACCCAAGCTTTATGCATACGAGCCCATCGGCGAGGCTTGGACAGCCATGGAACCCATGATCATCGAAGGCGATGCCGTCGCCAACGAGGCACTCGCCTTTGACCCCACCCACAACCTGCTTTACGCAACCATCGTCGATGTCGTCCCCGGCGGCGATCAGGTTCTGAAACGCCGGCTGGCGATGTTTGATCCCGCTGCCGATTCCTGGGTCGGCACGACATCGAAGTCCTCAACCGTGTTCGGCGCAGGCTCCGAAGCAGAATACCTCAACGGCAAAATCTACCTCTGGCGAGGGGGATATGCCGGGGGAGCCGTCAACGGTTCCGATTCCTGGCTCGATGTCTTCGACATCGCCACAGATGCTTGGTCCGCCACCCCTCCGCTCCAGGAGTCCGGCGTGATCCCCGGATTCCGTAGCGGTGCTCTCGACATCTGGGGCGTCACAATCACCTCGGATCCCGAAAACAACCGTCTCTTCATCCAGGGCGGAGAAGCCAACAAGCAGGTCTACATCTTCGATATCGCTGTCCAGGCGTGGTCCGTGACTCCCGTTTCCATCTACGATGGCGGCTGGGGCGATTCGCTCGAATACGTCGCCACCACCGAACGCCTATACCAACTCGACGGCCGCAACGCCCAGGGTGCTCCGCAGGGAACCGCAGTGCTCGTTCGGTCGATGGGCGACATCGATGCCGATGGCGTGATAGATGTCCTCGACCTGCTCGCCCTCCTTAGCGCATGGGGCCCCTGCCCCGACCCTTGCTGCCCCGAAGACCTCAATGAGAGCGGCACGGTCGATGTCCTCGATTTGCTCATCATCCTCGCCAACTGGTCCTGACCCTCCTCAGACCGCCCGTCCGCACATCTATCTGAGATTCATTCTCATTACCCTCCAAAGAAATCCACCGGCTTCCCAGCCGTCGGATACCCCGGCCGCCCAGTGCGCCCACTCCCCGGGCTATCTCCACACGCCAGTCCCAAAAACCAATGCAATCCATCGAAAAGACCGTTTGTGCCAGCCCGCGGACCGAGTAGATTAGATACATCAGGCTCGAGTGGATCGGTTCGACTCCGGGCACTGTGGAAGGAAGGAACGGAAGATGAACTGTCACCGCTTCGCCACACCCGGCAACAACATCGCCGCGTTATCGGTCCTTTTTACCCTTATGACCTGCGCCGCCTCGGCCCAGTTCGACTTCGGCCCCGAGCAACTCGTGCAGGCCGGTGGCGCTGACATCGAAGTGCCCGGCTACTCAGTACCGTCTTTCGTCGACTGGAACAACGACGGCCTCTGCGACCTCATCGTCGGTGAGGGCTCCGGCGGCTACCCCGCCAAGGTCCGCATCTACCTCAACGAAGGCACGCCCTCGGCGCCAGCCTTCGCTGATTACCTCTATGCCCAATCGGGGAACGAAGACCTCATATGCGAAGGCTCCGGCTGTCTCGGCCTCTTCCCCCGCGTCGTCTACTGGAACGACGATGACCTCAAGGATCTACTCATTGGCCAGGCCGATGGCACGATCATGATCTTCCTCAACGTCGGTGCCGACCCGGCGCCGGTGTTCGATGCCGGCACCTACCTCCAGGTTGGCGAGACCGGTTCAAAGATTGACATCGATATCGGCGCACGCGCCACCCCGATTGCCGTCGACTGGAACAACGATGGCAAGAAAGACCTCGTCGTCGGTTCCCTGAACGGCACCGTGAGCGTGTTTGTCAACGTCGGCACTGACACCGAACCCGATTTCCTCGAAGAGGTCTTCACTGAGGCCTGGGGCTATCCCCTGTCGGTACCCTCCAGCCGATCGAGCCCCATCGTCGCGGACCTGGATGGCGACGGCGCCAAGGACCTCCTCTGCGGCAACACCAACGGCAATCTCATCTTCTTCAACAACGTCGCAACCGATGATGCGCCCGCCTTCGAAGACTTCATCTTCGTCGAAGCCGACGGCGAGATGATCGATCTCGTTGGATCCGCCCGCTCACGCCCATCCCTCTGCGACTTCAACGGCGACGACCTCCCCGATGTCCTCATCGGAGCCAATGATGGAAAAATACACCTCTACCAGACCGTCGAGCCGGTCTTCGGCGATGTCACCGGCGATGGCGTCGTCGACCAGCAGGACATCGCTTTCGTCGCCGCTCTTTGGGGCGATACCTCCGGCGGAGCTGCCGACATCAACCAGGACGGTATAGTCGACGTCATCGACCTTTTGCTGGTACTCGCGCACTGGAGCTGACGGCCGGAAGCTGATTGAAGCACACAAGAAACTACCGACCTCTTTGTTCTTCGAGCCGCGCGATCAGGCGCGGCCCGGGCAAAAGCACGGAAGGAAAGAACCGAAAATGAACCCTCACCACATCCCCGCTCAGGCCTGCCCTGCCCTCGTTTATTGTCTGCTTGGCGCGGCGGCGTGCGCGCAATTCGAGTTCGAAGCCGAGGAGATCGTCTTCGCGGACGGAGCGGAGATCGAAGTGCCAGGCTACTCGGTTCCCTCGGTATTCGACTGGAACAACGACGGCCTGTTCGATCTGATCGTCGGCGAGGGATCGGGCGACTTCACGGGAAAGGTGCGCATCTACCTCAACGAAGGCGCCGCAGACGAACCGGCGTTTTCCGGTTATTTCTACGCGCAATCCGGGGGCGGGGGCTCCGATCTGGAAGTGGAAGGCGACGGTTGCCTGGGCGCCTTCCCCCGCATCGTCTACTGGGATGGTGATGATCGCAAGGACCTGTTGATCGGCCTCGCCGACGGGATGATCAAAGTGTTTCTCAACATCGCGACCGATGACGATCCGATTTTCGACGAAGGCTCGTTCATTCAGGTCGGCCCTCCCGACGGGAAGATTGATCTGGACATCGGCTACCGCGCCACGTCATCCGCGGTCGATTGGAACAACGACGGCCGCAAGGATCTTATCGTCGGATGCCTCAACGGAACCGTCAGCGCCTTCTTCAACGTGGGAACGGACGCGGAGCCGGATTTCCTCGAAGAGGTCTACATCGAATCATGGGGCTACCCCCTCGCGGTGATATCCAATCGGTCAAGTCCCGACGTCGCGGATCTCGACGGCGACGGGGCGAAGGATCTTCTCTGCGGCAACGGTATGGGAACGATCGTATTCTACAGCAACATCGCTTCCGACGACGCTCCCGCGTACGGGGATTTTATCTTCGTCAAGAGCGCCGGCGTTCCCATATTCCTGGGAGATTCAGCCCGCAGCCGGCCCTTTATCTACGACTGGAACGGCGACGACCTTGCCGATCTTCTCGTAGGGGCCGCCGACGGCAGGATTCATCTTTTCCATGGCGTTCAGTCGGTCTTCGCCGACGTCACCGGAGACGGCATCATCGACGTCATGGACCTGATCGCGGTACTCGCCGCATGGGGCGAATGCCCCGGCGTCTGCCCCGAAGACATCAACGGCGACGGCTTCGTCGACATCGCCGACCTGCTCCTCCTGCTATCGCACTGGAGCTGACCCTTGGAAGTAAGAACGCTACAACAAGAGAAAGCCCAGGGTCTCGGGACCATGGGTTTGTCATTCGCCCAATACAAACCGCTCGCTTTCGAAGCCGTCAGATATCCAGATTCCGCACTTCCAGCGCGTGATCCTCGATATAAGCCCGTCGGCTCTCGACGTTCTCACCCATCAGCGTTGAGAACAACTGATCCGCACCCGACGCTGCATTCCAATTCACCCGCAGCATCGAACGCTGCGTGGGATCCATCGTCGTATCCCACAGTTCCTCCGGGTTCATTTCACCCAGACCCTTGAATCGCTTCAACTCGATGCCCTTGCGGCCAACATCGTGCAGCGAACTCAGTATCGATGGGATGTTCGGCACATCAACCAGGCTCTCCTTCTCGGCCCCTCCATCCACCAGCCATGCGTACCGCGTGGAAAGTTTCTCGCCCGTCACCGCTTCTTCTTGCACCAGGGCGTAGTCGTCGATGTTTATGCCGAATCCCACCAGTCGCTCAAGCAGCTTGTCCAACTCCCGGTTCTCGTGCAATTCCCTGAGCGTGGCCAGTTTTGCCGCATTGCCATTGGTTTGCTGACCCGCGACCCCGGCCGAACCGAGATCGTCCAGAATCAGTCCCTCGGTGTTGATCTTCTCCATCGCCTGCTCGCCCGACCAACAGAGCAGTTCGCCCTCAGGCCAGGAGAGACGATGACTGGGAAGCCGATGCCTCTGTTCGGGATCGTGATCCCTCGTCTCCAGCAGATCCGTGAACGGCATCCCGCGCCGTTCCGCCACCGCCACCAACTCACCCAGACGCGTCAGGTAACCTACCAACTGTTTCAGCTCCCGACCCTCGATGCGGCTTCGTTCCGCCCCCTCATCATCACGAATGACCAACACTGCTCTGCTCAGTGCAAGATCCGTCAGAGCCTCGCTCATCGCCCGTTCATCGAGTACGTAATGCGCCTTACGATTATGGGTCACCTGATACAGCGGCGGCTGCGCCAGAAACACCCGGCCGTGCCTGATCAAATCCGGCATCTGACGGAAGAAGAACGTCAATAACAACGTACGGATGTGCGAACCGTCCACATCCGCATCGGTCATGATAATTATGCGCCCGTACCTTAGCTTCGACAGATCGAAATCTTCGCCGATCCCGCATTGAAGCGCCTGGATCAGTATTCGGATCTCCTCGAAGCCCAGCACCTTGTCGATACGGGCTCTCTCGACGTTCAGGATCTTCCCCCGCAACGGGAGAATCGCCTGAGTATCGTGGTCACGGCCGCCTTTGGCCGAACCGCCCGCGGAATCACCCTCCACGATGAACAATTCGCTGCGGTCCACATCGTTGGTCGCGCAATCCGCCAGCTTCTGAGGCATGCCCCCGGAATCAAGAGTCCCCTTGCGTTTGATCAGCTCTCTTGCTTTGCGCGCCGCTTCCCTCGCCTGCGCCGCAAGCACCGCCTTCAGGCAGATCTGCCTGGCTTCACTCGGGTGCTCTTCCAGCCACGCCCCCAGTTGCTGCCCCACCGCGGAGCTTATGAAGCCTTCCGCCTCCGGGCTCAGAAGCTTCTCTTTCGTCTGGTTGTTGAACTGGGGCTCGGGCAGGCGGATCGAAACCACCGCGGTCAGGCCCTCGCGCAAATCATCGCCACCGGGCGTAATATCTTTCAGAATATTGCTTCGCTTCGCGTAGTTGTTGATCGTCCTCGTCAGCGCCGTCTTGAAACCCGAAGCGTGCGTGCCCCCATCCGGGTTGATGATGTTGTTACCGAACGCCAGCAAAAGCTCGTTCGTCGCATCCGTGTACTGCATCGCCACATCGCAACTGATCCCGCTGTCCTCATCCGCCATCTTGATCGAGATCGTCGGGCTGACTACGTTCTTGGCCCGGTTCAGGTGCTCAACGTATCCCACCAACCCGTTCTCGAAATGGAATGTCTCATTACGCGGCTCGCCATCCCGATCCACGCGCTCATCGATCAACCGGATCGTCACACCCGGATTAAGGTACGCCAGCTCCCGCAACCGGTGCTGCAGCGTCTCATACTGAAAAACGATATCCGGGAAAATCTGGCTGTCAGGCAGGAAGCTGATCCGCGTTCCCGTCTTCGAAGGATTGTCATCCGTCGCGTCCGCCCGCTCCGCGATCTCCCGCAGCGGCGTGACAATCTCACCCCGCGCAAACGTGATCATGTAGACCTTGCCACCTTTGACCACCTCCACTTCCGTCCACTCCGACAGCGCGTTCACGCACTTGACCCCCACCCCGTGCAGGCCGCCGGAAACCTTGTACACGTTGTCATCGAATTTCCCCCCCGCATGCAGCTCGGTCATGATCACCTCGACCGCCGGCCGACCGTCGATCGCGGGATTCTCATGCTTCATCGGGTCGACCGGCATCCCCCGCCCATCGTCGATCACCGTACACGATCCGTCCACTCCCAGCCGTACTGTCACCGTCGTCGCGACATCCGCCATCACTTCGTCGATTGAGTTGTCCACACACTCATAGACCAAATGGTGCAGAGCCCCCGCGGTGATCCCCCCCACGTACATCGCAGGCCGCTTCCGCACGGCCTCGAGCCCCTCCAGAACCTGGATCGATTCAGATGTATAAAGATCTTCCGCCTCCGCGGACAGTCCATTAACGTTAACGATCTCGGGTGATTCCGGCTTCTCAGTCATCTGTTTTCCAAAGGGGTTGGGCCAGCGGCCATTTGACCCCCATTATAGCTCCCGACACGCTCCCACGCCCCCGGCCCCGAAACCCTCACTAATACTGAACCCGGTTTCCGAACCGCATCGCCCACCCCTCTCCCGAAATCATCCACACCGGTTCAGCTACCACGAGCAAGGCGGTCCATCGCCCTCGATCACCAGCCCCCGGCCCCGCAGCTCCTGAACCGCAACCCTCGGCCCATCCTCCCTAATCGCTACACTACCCCCGTGAACCCTCTATTGTGGATATTACTGGGCGTGGCGATCGGCGCAGCCGGCATGACCCCCATCGTGCGTATGCTCCTCCGCCGCAGTGAATACCAGACCCGGCTCGCTGAACGCAGCGCCCGGCGAAACGAGCGCCTCGCCGAACTTGGCTCCATGACCGGGGGCCTCGCTCACGAAATCAAGAACCCCCTCTCCACCATCGGACTCAACGCCCAACTCCTCTCCGAGGGGCTCGCCGATGCCGAGCTCGCCGACGATGAACGATCCCGCCTCCGGAGGCGCCTCGATTCCCTCACCCGCGAAGTCGAGCGCCTCAGAGGCATCCTCACCGATTTCCTACAGTTCGCCGGCCGGGTCAAGCTCGATCCCCAACCCCGTGACCTGGTCCGGATCGTCGATGAGCTCGCGGATTTCTATCACCCCCAATGCGATCAGGCCGGCATCGTCTTGAGAACCCAGTTCCCAGATGGACCCCTGGAATTGTCCATCGATGAGGGACTCCTCAAGCAGGCCGTGCTCAATCTGATGATCAATGCCACCCAGGCGATGATCGAGGCGACCCCGAACAGTGGCGGCATCACCATCGGCGAGCTGATACTACGGGTCGAGGGAGACCTCAAAGAAGCTCGCATCCACGTCATCGACACCGGCCCCGGCATCGAGCCGGTAAAGCTAAAGGACATATTCCACCCCTACGTCTCCCACAAGTCAGGCGGAACAGGCCTCGGCCTGTCCACCGCACGACGAATCGTCGAGGAACACGCCGGTCGCCTCGCCGTCCACTCCGAACCCGGTCGCGGCAGCGCTTTCGTCATACACCTCCCCCGCCGCGAATCCTCGGAGCCCCACCAAAAACAGGCCTCTCCGAACCGCGAATCAACTGGCAATGACCCTCGATCTGCAGATCCAGGGCAGTCCGAGTGAATTCGCGGGCGGAATGCCACGCTCCCGAAGGCTCCGCCGCAAACCCTCGACACTCACACCGGGCTTCCCAAACTCCGCAGACGGTGTCGACTGCGTCGGCATCACGCATGAACGGCTCACGCAGACCTCGCCCACCCCCACTTCAGACGACGACAATCGACAACACGGGCCGCGCGCTGTCGAGCCCAACATGATCCGCTTCACTGACTTACAACACCCGGCCAACGACCATCATTCCGCTTGGAACAGCTCTTCGTTCTCAAGCAGGCTCCGCGAGACATCCGCCAGCGTCCGCCGGTTGTTTCTGGCCTGACGTTGAAGAAGCTTCATCGCCTCAGGCTCGGAGACTCCCTTTCGCTGCACGATGATCCACTTCGCCTGCTCAATGATCTTCCGGTTCTCCAACCGGATCTTGAGATCGCCGATCTCCGTGTTCTGGCTTACATGATCGAGAAACCGACCCCAGGCCACGGAAACGCCCACTCGCAATTGGTCCTGCGTCACCGGCTTAAGCATATAGCCGAATATGCCCGCCCTGTTGCCCGCCTCGATGTACTCCTGATCGGAAAAGGCGCTGAAAATCACTACGGGAATGTTGTGCCGCTTGAATACGATTTCCGCCGCTTCCAGACCGTCCTTCTTGGGCATTCGAATGTCCAACAGGGCCATATCCGGATGTTGTGATGAACACAACTCGATCGCTTCCTCGCCATCGGAGGCCGGGCCCACCACGATGTAGCCCAGCTCCTGAAGACTGACGGTCAATCCCGTCACCACCAGATGCTCATCATCTGCGATCAACAGCGTCCGGGGCTCGGGCGGAAACACCTTTTCCTTCCCGACTTTTTTGGCGGCCGGAATCACTCCGCCGTTCGCTGTCTGGCCGGTCGTGTCGGACATAAAACAACTCCGCAAAAAGTCGGGCCGATCCGAAAAACGGGTCAGCAGACCCACAACCCATTCAGTCTACAGGATGCATACGCATCTCGCACGCTGGATCCCAGATTCAATCTAAAAAATCCCGATCCGATAGTCTTTCCGGCACATACGTCTCCGTCACATAGGAAATGTCCTTGGTGATGAGGGATTCGACCTCCATCTTAAAACCATTGGTCAACATCCGTTTAATCTCCCGCTGCCACGGACGCTTGTCCTTGAACCAGGGGTATCCCATGATCTGCTTGGCTCGGGTCACATCCCGGTCATTCAACTCGATCTTAACATCATCTTTCAAACCGCAACGCTCGTAATCTCCCGACCGGATCCCCAGGAACTTCGCCTCCGGTACCGCCATCCGCTCACTCTCGAACGCCAGGTTGATCGATCCCTGTTTGATCACGCTGTAGATGTAGTGCCCCCAGGGATCGCAATCCAGAAGGCAAAAGACCGGCAACCCCAGTTCATCATGCATACGACGCAGCAGCCTCCTCACCCCCCGCGGCGGCTGGCCGCCACCCTCCGTCAAAATGCAGTTGTGCGTCTTCCAGAACTTGTCCTCGTTGAACCGGCTCCAGACGGTGTTCTTCTCAACGTGCAGAATGAAATCCGCCTCGCACTTCTTGAACTGAACAACGTGCGGCTCCACGATCGAAGGTATCGCGTAGCCCCCTGAACCCATCCTTCGGCAATCGATCTCATCACCTGAATCCACCAGCGTGATGTTTCCCACCATCGTCCCCGCCTTCTTCGCGAACAGATGAAGCTCCTCACGAAGCGCGCCCAGCGAAACCTCCAGATCCTCCAGGATCGGGTCCGACTCCCCCTGATCGTTGAACGTCTTTTCCTTGGTGCCCGCAATCGTGTGCAGGGCCATGTAATACATGCCCCTCAAGCTCAGCGTCTTGTCCGCCTCGACGAGATCCTTGCATCCCTTGGCCAGCAGCAGAGTCTGCATGAACTTCCGCGCCTGGCCGAAGTTGAACAAATTCCGCCTCTGCGTGTTCTCACCCATTTCAAGAATGCGACTCTTCTTGTTGAAGTGCGTGTTGCCAACCGTGCGCAGAGGGATATGCATGAATGGATCCCTGTGAGCAAGGCTGGATTTCACCACCGCAGCGCCCAGTTTGTCTATCTTGGCCAGTGTCTCCTGATCCCGCTTCTTGCCATCCGTCGCCGTCGCCCGCCCGGAGCGAACGCGCCTTTTCACTGCACCGAGACCAGTCTTCTTCTTCCCTGAAGTCTTCCTCGCGGAGGTCTTTTTCGAGGGCGCCTTCCTCGTGGGGGCCTTCTTTGCCGAGGACTTCTTTGCGGACGTCCTTTCTGCGGCCGTCCCCTTTCCGGGCGCCTCTTTTCCGGGGGCCCGTGTCGTCTTTTTCACCTTCTTCTTTACCTTCTTCTTGACGAGGATTTTCTTTTTCATTCAGCCGACCCTCGCTTATCTGCGCGTGTTCTTCTTCTTGTTGACGCGTTTGCGCGCTGCGGGCTTCTTCTTCACCCGAGTCCTCGCTCTCTGACCATTGCCGGCGAAAAGGTCTTCGCCATTCTCCTCGTCATCCGACCCATTCACATCCAATTGCCGATCTTCGACGATCATGACACCATCATCGTTCGCCAGTCGCCCCCCGTCATCAACGACCTTCCCCTCATCATCGAGTTGGTAATCCGCCTCTTCCGTCCGACGTTTGGCCTGCACGTACAGCGCCTGGTAGATCTCATCGACATCGTGCCCGGTGATCTCACCGCAGCTCTTGGCGATCTCGCCTATGTACCTTTCATATACGGTCCGGCGTTCCGCCTCACGCCGCATCCGCTTACGCCGGCGAAGATAAGTCCCCAGCTTTCGCCCGCATTCCTGCAACGCAAGCTTCGTTTCCTTGCGGATCTCATCGTAGTCCGCGATCGCCTCTTTGCTCTCGCTCGTGAATGGCACCCACACGCTCACCATGTGTATCATCACCACCAGCGGACCAACCGGCATGCTGCCCCGAGGCTGACTCAGGCCGTAGTTCTTCCAACTCGTCTCCACCACGCTCTTGAACGAACAGCAGCCGGATTGCTGATACAACAGCGGAACGCGGTTGGCGAATCGCAGCACCCGCGCCGGCTCATCGCCGCCAAGATTGCCCCCGAACCCGATCGCAACCTCGATCTGGAAGGGATTGCCCCGATAAACCGCCGGCGGCCTCGTCGCCGCCGCGAAAAACTCCGCCTTCACTTCCTTTAACAAACCCGCCAACAGCGATTTCGACCCGATCGGCGCCAGACAATCCGTCGGCGGCGAGGTCAGCTTCACTTCCTGGATCGCATTGTAAAGCGCTTCCGCCTCCCGGTGCCCCACCTGCTTCACCCACGTCAGGTTCGTGATCCCCGCCTTCTTGCAGATCTCCTTGCACTTCCCAGGCCCCACTCGGCAGAAATCCTGCTGAAGGAACGCACCTACCTTCGCCGCCTCCGTCCGCTCCAGCATCTGGATCAGCGAACCCAACTCGATTCCCTTCGGGTGCGGCTTGATCTCCCGCGGTTCTTCCGGAAGCTCCGCCACCGCCCGGGGGAATTCGAGAGTTTCGTTGCTCGGAGTCACATAGGTGATCTGCGCATGCGGGTTCGCAATCGCCGTCTGCTCCAGGTACTCATCAATCGACTGGCGCCCCTTCAGGTACCGTCCTTCGAGTTCAATCGCCACCTGCGTGCCGTGCCCTTCCGGAAACAGCTTGTCATCCTCCCTGTGCTCTTCATCGCTGACCACTTCCGCACGGTTCTTCGAGGTGTCCATCCGGATACGCATCTCGTGCGCGGGACGCCTCTTCGAAGGTTTCGACACGATCCGCACCGGCTTACCCGTGGTCATCAACCCGTACATCCCCGCCGCCGAGATGCCGATCCCCTGCTGGCCCCGACTCATCTTCAGACGATGGAACTTTGAGCCGTACAGCAGCTTGCAGGAGATATGCTCGATCTGCCGTCTTACGATCTCCGGCCCGTTTTCGTTCTCCGTG